>Ga0209611_10009875_pt1 | contig 14261 bp, 10 predicted proteins | sample S1TSphgellanicum_3_FD_187693 | JGI IMG/M metagenome (GOLD analysis project Ga0209611, IMG submission 187693) | Host-associated microbial communities from peat moss isolated from Minnesota, USA - S1T2_Fc - Sphagnum magellanicum MG (SPAdes) (version 2) | ecosystem: Host-associated > Plants > Peat... | reverse complement strand
GCGGGGGTCAGATGGGGCAGAACAGGCCTGGCTGCAGGAACCGAAACTTCAGCAGTATTGACCCAAATGAAGAACAAAGATTTTGCCCCCAATAAGTACATACAGCATGGTGATGAAGGATATGGACTGATTGGGAAGCCTGAAGAAGCTATGAAGTTGCCAGAGTGAAGGAAAATGACATCAAGCCCAATCACCAAGGCTTGAACATGATTATACACTATGGGCAGGACAGAAGGATGCTGAGCAGGGAAGATGGGTAATATGTCCATTATCTGCACAATGGGAATTGCTCATGATGTCATCTTCTATAGCATGTTTGCTCTTGCTGTGGGCTATTGCAAGCAGTGTTATGAGAATGGAACCTGGGCACTTGCCTGCAAAACTGGTAAATTGCCCTGCATCAGTCCTTAATATTCACATGCAGAACCGAGAAGAAAACAGTAAAATCTAGTACACATGAAGCTATGCAACCAATCTCTTTGCCATAATACCTCTGTGAAAAAAAGGATGAAATTGGAGATACCCAAATCATTGCTGTTGGCTTATGAATATTTTCCTCAATGCTCCCAATAGGATTGATTTAGAGTTCACCCTGCTCCAGGAACTTTTTTGAGTCAAATGCAACTTTCCTCTCAACAACAGATGCAAACACCAGATCAGCACCTCCCGAAAGCAGAGCTGCATTTGCCAGTGCACTTCATTAGGAACCTTGACAGCTCAAAACTGTAATGCGCATTGCTGACAGGATCATACTAGCTACTGATCTGAATTTCTCTGTTTCATTTGCTAGAATCATACCTGGCTTAGAAGGTAGAAGACCAGCATCAACAGCTGATATTGGCAAAACGACAACTTCTTGGGGAGATGTTCTGTTTCTGGCATCCTCAGACCCTTGTGATTCTGACACTTGAAGTGATGCAGTTAGACCTGAGTGAACTACTGCAACTTCTGGCGAAACGGTTGCAGAGTGCAAGTTTCTAGGCTCTGTTCTGACCTCATTTTGAGAAGCCCTTTGCAATTCCTGCATTTGCATGACCACCTGCAAACCCAAGCTGCTTCAACAAAAAAAGGACACAACAGAAGTGGTAACTGAGGAAAACAGACCTGATCAAGAATTGGCAACCAGGAAATATCTGTACTTGTTGCTCACTTGAAAGCCTGAACCCTATAGAACAAAAGATGGAGACTCATTGCTCACCTGCATGGGTGTTGGTGACTGTAATGAACTAGACCCTGATGTAGCTGCTTGTTTCAAGCCTGTGTTGCTTTCTGTCAGTTTAGACAGTGACATACATTAGCTTGCATAAGGGTAAAAGAGCAAAACAATGAAGGTGACTTTGGTACATGGCAGCAATTGCAATGTGAAAAAAACAGAGAATAAATGAGCAGTATCTCAAACTACAGCACAATCACCTGTTTCTTTTATTTCAACAGGGTTGAGAAGCCCTGGTGCAGCAGAATCCATCACCTGGCGTGTCATGGGTCCTGGATTCAAAATAGACAAGCCGGTCCGCATCTCATGACGAATAGCCTCCAGCTGTGCCATTGTTTCTTGGAGCTCCTTGTGCACCTGTTTGGCCAAGGCTCATACATTCTCATCCTCCCACTCCACTCCACAAGAGGCAACACAAGAAGAAATGCCCAAATGGAAGGAATGCACTTGAAAACAAACACAAAATAGGAGGCAAAAGTGTCACACACAGTATTGATCTCACTGCGCTGCAGAATGGGATCGAATTGCCCTCGTGCAGTTTGGATGTAACCTACTGCCTTGCCTGTCAGCTTTCCCGCTGCTCTCCCAATCAAAACTATGTCTTTTGGACCTGCCACAACCACCATTTTGCATTCCAAGCCATCATCTTCCACCACCTAAAACTCCCAATTTCCAGAACCCTAACCCTAACCCTGTGGGATGTCCATACCTCAGAGAATCATCATCTCAGAGATTAGATCTCTCTCCAAATGACCAAAAACAATCCTCCTCTCAAACTTGTCATCCTCACAAATTTTTATCTCCACACCGATAATAAAATCACTCCAATCCCACTACCCTGAACCCTAAAATAGACACCACAGGCAAACAATTTGTGCGAGATCTTAACTTAAGACCTAAAAGTCAAGCCTGAAGAAGAGACAAAATCATAAGATGAAACTTTACCGAACAGAGCCACACTTGCTCCCAGAACGAGAGCCAGTTGACCCCACGAGAGGCCCAACACCATATCTGCTGCTCCTTGGTAGTAGTTAGTATCTCTGACTCTTCTGATGATGACTCACAAAAAATTTATACTACTCTTGTTTCAAACCCTGTGGTCATCAAACCGTCTTGTCTTTGCACCTTGCACCCGCGCAAAAACAGCCTCAAAAACCTTGGTGATAACTATTTTGCTTTCTCGTTCGTTCTCTCGCTCGCTCGCTCGTTCGCTTCTCCTTCTTTGCAATAAGCACTGCGAACAAATTTCTTCACGCAATGTTTGTTTGTAGCTGCAACAAAAATATTTCGTTTTTTTCCTAAAGCAATTTTGTGATGTAACGATCAAAGGATCTCAGGATTGTGCTCAATTTCAATGTTTCTTTTGTTGGCTTTGCCTACTAAGGCCGAGGATATTGTGTTCACATGGTGCATTCACACTTGATGTTAAGTCAGTGTTAAATTATAATCTAGGTGGCATCCTAGGTGGCACCCCAATGTTGAATGGCCAATAGCTTGATGTTAAGTGAATGTTAACATAACATCAAATATTCATGGCAAGGCCACCATGTGTGACACACTTTTTGTTGGGCTTAAGAAACAAGGACTATCACATTTGATCTAATCATTTTGCTTTTTTTTTAAAAATTTCATAATAGTATTTTATTACATAATGATGTAATTTCATCATAAATTTTATTGCAAATTATTTTAGTGCCATTATTTTATTTATTCTTATTTTATACTTAAGCTAAAAAAAACCATTTTGTTATTCCACAACGCGGTACCATTCCAGAACTCTATCCCTTTCGCCGAATTCTGAATTCCTTCCTTCCCTAAGTGATGCTCTTGGATTAGGAGGATTTGAGGAGGGGAGGAGAACGAGGCTAGCCACACCTTGATCTCCTTTGGTTTGGGCAAGTCACCTCTCAATCCCCTGACATTGAGGGAGACCAAAGTAAAGTGTCTTTCAAACATATGTGAGGCGGTTCCGGGCGGCCTTGAGGCCGATCGATCCCAATTCTCTTGTGACGCCTCTTACCGGACACTCTTGGGAGCCGTCCTCCTTCTCTCGATCCGGGCTAATGGGGTTGTTATTGTTTGCCCACGATGAGTCCAAAAAATTGAAATTTAGCTTGGTAAAGTGCTTCTTTCTCACCGCCTAGGGCGAGGCTTGTATGTTGGCTGAGCGATTTTTGCTTTCCTGATGCTCCGAGATCGCCACCTCGGTCTTCATCAATAGATTGTGGGCCGGAGCTAAGAATTCCATTTCATTGCTCATTCCTTGCGTGCTATTGAAGACTTTCCAATGTAGGTGACGTTTGTTTTGGATGCTCAGGGCGTTAGATCCGGAGTCAATGTGAGCTAAGATGGTGCATTTCGTCCCGCCTCTACTTGATTCCTTTTGCCAGCTCCATTCGAGCTGAGGCTGGTCCTTGAGCGTCAGCCTGTACCTTAAAACTTTTTCTTCCAACTCCACTTCTAATCGTTGGGTGAGGTCCGTCCATGCCGAGTCTTGAGTCCATATGACCTCAACTGATCCCGTGACTCTCATGCTGAGCGGGAGGCTCGGGCGGGAGGCTCAGGCGAGTCTGGTTCTTGGAGTGCACCAACGTCTCCTTCTGAACGTTCTTCTCTCTAACCAGTACCGGCCAAATTCTAGCTCTAAAAGGTTCTCCATTAGCTGGGATTGTCATGCCGAATGAGGAAAAATAGGAAGGGTGTACCTCTGAATGGAGTTGCACTCTTTTTCCCCCCGGCGTTGTTTCTTGCTGAGGAGTGCGGGGGAGAATGTGGTGCGTTTCCGGCCTGGGTGAGGCGAGCTTGGGGGCGTGTTTCCTTCGGCCTTGGAAGGATTAACCTTCCAACGTGTCCTCTTGGGGCCTGGCACGCAGGTCTACACCTCAGTTCCCTTCATCTGAGTTGGCGAACGGGTTTGCATTCGCTTCCATCTTCTGGGCATGAAGGCCATTTAGCCTGGGTAGCCCGAAAAAAAGTTTGTTTTTGGGCGTTGTGGCTTCCTTTGGTAGTTTTTCGGTTTCCACCTGGGTTTCGCCCTTTGCTCGGCTTGGAGATGGCGGAGGCTCAATCACGCTCAAGTCCTCTTGAGCTCCGGTCGTTGCGCTCTGTTGGCTTGGGTCAGATGGGTGACTACCTGAGTGGTTCCAGGACGGATCGGTCGATAATGGTGGGGCCGAGGTGCGATTCCATGGAATCTTCGCTTTTGTGTGTCCTTGGTATCTGCCCAAGACTTGCGAATCAAGTGCCATTGTAGATGTGGGGCCTTGCGCTCTCTCGTGTGTCGCATTTGTGAATGTTTGGCACATGTTTAGCTGCCTGCCATCCGTCGCACTTGGGAAGGGATTGTGTTGGGTGACTCCTACCTGCGTTTTGCTTTTTATGGTGTTGCACGTTCGAGCTTGGTGCCCAAACCTTCGGCACTTCCGGCACTGATTCTGGAGGCCTAAGTAGAGTATTCTATGGCGGATCATGTCCGTGGCTAAGGTGCCTTCCGCCATGGAGGGAATCCTTATGTATCCCGCCAGCTTGGCGATGTCCCTTACCTCAATCGTTACCATTGGGCTGGCTAGTCTCTTCATGTAAGAGTCAGCCGCTTCGATGTCTAGCACCTCTCCAAGTTTGCTTGCCATTATGGTGAGCGTTTTTTCGTTTCTGAATTGTTCGTGTAGGTCCAGAAACTGGACCTTGATTGTGTGCGTGAGGAGCACTTCCGTTCCTTGCGCGTTAGCATCAAAGTTTGGATTATACCTTGAGAAAGACAGGCTAAGCCCGTTCCATTCCACCGAAGCGAGTTTCCTGGTTGAAATGGCTCCTTCTTCGTTCTTGAAGAGGATAAAAAAGAAACCTCTTGTAAGGAGCGTTACTGAGACAAAAGTGGCCGGGAGATGGAGCTTCAGGCACTCGTGGAGCGCCTTAAGGTCGCTCTTCCTCCCAGCGTTCGCCCTATGACGATTCTGCGTGCCTTCTTGGCCGTGTTGCTTTGCATCTCGATCACCATTCCCTTCGAGAATTCCGCCTCAAGCTCCAAGCTATAGTCCACCGGCGATGGGCCTTGGGTTTCCTCCCCCGTGGGGGAGGTTCTTCCTAGTCTGCTGCCTAGATGCACGATCAAAGTCGGATTTGGAGGAGGAGCCGTTGTGGGTGTGCTCGACTTTTTTCTTAATGTTCTTCTGTCATTCTTCTCGTTTGGATCCTTCGCTCTTGCGGCTAAGGTGTCTTCTTTTGCCACTTGCCTTGCGGTGATGGCTCCCCGGTTTCCCTGATCCAACCTTTGCCCAACGAACGCAGAAACGGATTTTGAGAAGCGAGGGAGAGAGAGGGATTGAGAAGAGAGTACCTGCGGAGGAGAGGATTTGTCATTCGCCTCGACCGCACCTAATGAACCTTACGTCGGGATGTCCGAGGGGAGGATCTCCTGAGGTGACCGTTGGCGGTGACCTTCGCGTGCTCCTCCATCGCTCCTTTCCGAGATTGCTTGCGCTATCCGATATGGGGCGAAACATCTTACCAGGCTGCTAGGTGTGGCCGAGACCTCCGGTGCTTGGATCGCTTTTCTCTCTTCTTTGCTGAGCGGATTCCCAGAGGGGGAATTGTTTGGCACGGAGGGAGAAGCGCGAGAACTCTGCACTATCGGAATAACCGAAGCAAAAGATCCATTGGTGAAAGGTGCGTTCTCGCAACTTGATGGAACGAAGAGTTGAGCACCACTGCCGTTAGGGTCCGTTTTGCTTTTGAATTTGCCGAAACCTTGCCGCGCGCTACATCCCGCTTTCCTAATTCTATCAGCGACAAGAAAAAACTCATTAAGTTTGGAGATTTGTAGATCTTTAGACTCTGAGTGGATATTCATCTTTACCATCGAGTAGCACTCAAGAATCCATCAAGAAAAATGTATTTTTGTTTCAAGAACTATGTTCCTCTCTGATATGTGCTCCGGGAGCGAATCGCGCGACGCGACGAACGCGACAAGTCGCAAAGAATACTATAAGGGGGAGTGGTTGCGTGAGTCGAGTGCGTGGGCTCGGTGCGTGTGGCTCGTTGCGTGTGGCTCGCCTCCCCCCGGTTCGCCACAGAACCGCTTGTCCCGCCTCGGCTCCGCCCCGAGTGGTGGAATCCTGGTGCGGCGTTGGCTCAGTATGCAATGGGATGCATGTTGGGTGCGCCCGGCGGAACGTTCTCCCGGCGTGGAGAGCTCGGTGAGGTGCGTCCTTTTTTCGACGCCTAAACATGGCGGGCGAGGTCGCCTCTCCCGTCGCTGGATGTGTGGTCTTGTGTTTATACGTGTTCGCGCAGCGAGTGAAGCGAAAAATTTGAAGGCGGCTCGCGCCCTGGGATTGCTAGCCATCGCCGGCGTCCCGTGGGTCTTGCCGCCGCGCTTGCGCGGTGCCCTTCCGAGTTCGCCACCAAGTGCTAATGCTCCCAGGCTTGGCATCGCGGAGGCATCGTGCAAGGGAACATTCAGGTCAAAGGGCTCATAAGGGAGACTGGTCAGAGGTGTGGCACTCTGTGTGCAAACACCGAGTTCGATGTCCAGACGGCGCAAGGGGTACTGAGGAGCCAGATTACAGATCGTTTGGTGCAAACGTGTTGGGCAGACAGGGGATTCCCGCCCTCTTGCGCTAAGAAAGGACATCGACCAGACGAGGGGCGTTATAAGTCATCACTCGTCTATGCCAGTCTCCCGGGGTACCCATTGATGCGTTCAGGGAACCCGTTCGTGAAGCGGACGAGGTAGACTAACGTTCTACGCCTTTTCATCCCGATTTTCCATAAGGTCTTCGAGTGGATTCATTTCCGCTCGGGGACTGGTGGGGGCAAAACACGGGTTTAAAACTTACAAAACCATTTTCGTTAAATCATATTCATTGAGCTCTTTGAGCAACATCAAAAGTGTGCTTCAACTTCTTTAACCTATGTTTGAAGTTCAATTTTCATTCTCACTCAAAATTGAGATTTTATTTGTTATTAAATTTCCAATGACAAACATTATTCAATATTCAACAATTTTTTGTATCTCAACATTCAAAACATATTTAAAATTATGAAACCACCTTTATTAAATCCTTCTCATTGAGGGCTTTCCAACAACACCAAGAACACATTCAAACTCTTTTAACTTAAGTCTAATCTCCAATTTTCATTTTCACTAAACATTGAATTTTCATTTTTTACTAAATTTCCAAAGACAAAAATTACTCAAGATTTAATATGGACCCTACTAATCATTGCTCCTTTTCAACAATAGCAAGAATGCATCCTAATACCCTTTAATCTTTTAGTTTTGACATTGAATTTTCAATGATAAAATTAATATTCAATCATTTTTGCACCATAAGTCTAGGAACTTAATGCATTGTATTCATTAATTGTACCAAGAATGTGATAGGAGGTGTCATGGTTTGGGATATCTCAACATGACAAAATAAAATAGCAATGAATTTTTTTACTCAATAGGAGGATCATTATAAACAATAATTAAAAACTTAAAAAGTATACTAATTTTTTTTAATAAATAAGTTTTAAATCATTCATTTCATTATTTTCAATTTTAATGTTATCACATCATCAAAAATAGCACTATAGTTACAATGTGTCATATTTGGATGATTGATTTCAATCACATTACTCATAATAATCAATTTGAACAATTTCACATGGGTGCCAAATCCATGATGTGTATAATATAATGTTCAATTTGATTAAATTTTTTTTTAAACTCATGATAAACATAACTAGTTCTAATATTATTTAGAATAGACACAAATAATCATTTCAAATTGAATATCCTTGATTTTGTAATCAACTTATTTACAATTTGACTAGCATAAAAATCATGTTTGTAATATTGAATGCTTGCATTAATTAATAAGATTTAGCTTTTACTTTACTAAACATCACAAGTGGGATGCAATACAAATAAACAAATTTTAAACATTATTAATATATGTAATAAATTACAATTCATTAGGTTCAATTTTTTGTTTCTACACATCTTAACATGGTAAGTGGGATTGATACATATATAAATAACTCTCTTATAACTATCTATGTGAAAATTCTAACCCAAGCCAAAAGAAAAATGTTGCTTGAATTTTTGAAACAAATATTGAAGTTTTTGTTTACATTTTGAAATTGAAAGTTCAATATGATTCTAATAACAAATTATTTTGACCTAAATAGTTATAAATTATATCTCAATCAAAGATTTAATACATTATATATGAATTTTTAAATTCAGTGATTTTATTGTTTGTTCATGTTTGAAACTAAAGAAAATTTTAAAATCAATGTAATTGTGAAAGTAAATGTTTTACTTAAATAATTATATTTCAAACATTACAGATGAATTTTTAAAAAAAATCAAAACCATTTTAGTTGGTGTACATTTTGAAATGGAAAATAATGACAAAGTTTCATGAAAATTAATAAATTAAATGTACTTAAATAATATTTGAATATATAACTCAATTCAAAGTTTCAAACAATGCATTTGAATTTGTTAATTAATGAATATTTAGAATAATTATTATTTACACATATTTTTGAATTAAAAAAATTACAAAGTTCAATGTAATAATAAACCTACCAAATCAATTAAACTAAATAGTGATTAAAAAAATTCATTTTTTTGTTTGAAATATGTGTTTATATATTTTGTGATGTCATTTTTTGTTATCACATGAGGTGATGGCTTAGTGGTTAAGGCCTTGGAATGTGGCCAAGAAAGTTCTGGGTTCAAACTTTATTTGGAACATTCATCATTTTAAAAAATCCTAGGTTTGGAGATTCAAAGGCTTGTCCAACATTGGCTACACAATCTACCAATAATGTTAGCTTTAAAAAAAGACCAAAAAAAAAAACTTTTTTTTTACAATGTTGAATCACAAATTGAAGGTGCTAGCGTTTTGGATTCACCTATAGTTCAAAAATATTAAAGTTCCATAATGTCATTATATATTCATAAAAATAATATAACTTTTGATTTAAACTCAAATTAATAATGTCACGTCAACTAATAGCTTTAATCATTTTAGTCATTTTGAACAAGCATATTTAATCATGTTAATCATATAGTTTTAGTCACATTTATGTCAAAAATGACTAGTCTATTATGACTGTAACCAATTTTATCCATTGTCTGATATGATTAGAAATATGATTAATTTTAGTCAAAAAATTTAACTTAAAAACACATATCAGTAGTAATAATGTTCCAATATCCATCAATGAGAGGGTTTCAATATTTCATCTTTTTATAAATGATTACTCAAGGAATACTTGGACATTTTTCCTTTTGTTGAAGTTAATAACATTTGAGAAGTTTAAAACTTTTAAGATGTTGATTGAACTGGTGAGGGAAAACCAATTAAGGTCATTTAGGGTGATAGTGGAAATGAAGTTTTACCGAGGTGTTCAACATATTTTGTGAGATGCATGGAATACAACAACAACTCACCACTACAAATACACCACATCAAAATGGTGTAACATAAAGGAAAAATTGAACCATTTTGGATAGGGCAAGAAACATTGTTACAACTATTCAACTACTAAACCTTTTTTGGATAGAAGTTGTGAACACTACAACTTACCTAACTAATTGTAACCCATCTAAGCCAAATGGTGAGTTAATTTTAGAACATGTTTACACTAGTAAGCCACCTCAACTAGGACATATGAAAATGTTTGGTTGCTTTGCCTATATACACATCCAAAATGAAAGGTGGTAAGCTAGATCCAAAAACATTATGTGGAAACTTTATGGGTTATGATGATGTTTCCAAGGCATACATAATTTATAACCCACAAAATCAAAAAATAATGATCATGTAGGATGTTTTTAATGAATCCACACCATAAGCTTTTGCTTTGAGAGAATTTTTTTTTAATAATTAAGGGATTGGTTCTTCTATCCTTGGAGTTTCAATAGGATGAACCATTGTTAGGAACAATACAACTTCAAAAAATTGATACTCCAATTACAAAACTAAGTACAATACAAGACCCACAATTTCCTCAACACATAAAGGAATTGAATCACTGCCCATAAGAACTATGGAACCAATTGGATCATCCTTGCTACCATAATGAAACCTTCATAGCGGATTCAAAGTGCACCTTTCAATTAAAAGGATTATGTTATTCTTTTCATGTCAACGAATATCCAATCACATATGAAGAAACTATAGTTGACCCCCAAGTTGGAAGGATGCCATGTAGCAAAAATACGATGAACAATAATAAAGAATGGAACTTGGGAGTTCAAGACCTACCTACAAGCAAAAGACCAATTACCAAAAAGTTAATCTTTAAAACAAAAACTAACAATAGATGGAAAAGTCAAAAAACAAAAAACCAGGTTGGTGGCTCAAGGTTTGGATTGATTTAAAAAAAACATTCATTCATACCATCAAATGGGCCATCATACGAATTGTGATAACCTTAGCATCATGAAACAATTGGAGGATCAAACATTTGGATGTGTGGTCTACTTTATTGAATGGGAAATTCAAACAGGAAATTTCCATGGTACAACTAAAAGGGTTCAAAGAGCAAGGGAAAAAACATCAAGTGTGCAAATTAAAGAAGGTTATTTACGGCCTTTGATAAACCCTTTGAGCTTGGTACTTTAACATTGATTCATTTTTTTAACATGGTTTATAAAAGAGTAGTTATGACCATAATCTTTATTATAGCATCTTTGTTGAACAACATTATATTATTTTAATACTATACATAGACAATGTATTGTTAAGAGGAGATGATGCCTCCAAACTACTCAAAAGAGAATAAGAATTAGAATATCATTACAAAATGTCTCAATTGGGCATTGTTAGACTTTACATAGGTGTAGTAGAGCTCTTATATTTTAATTAGGGAATTATGTTAATACAATGTAGGTATGCATAGATAATCCTAGACATATTTCAAATGGCATGTTGCCATCATGTCACAACTTCAATGGAGGAAGGTGTTCGGTTGTTTATTAATTTGAAATTTGATTTTGTAGAACAAATAGAATATCAAAGCCTTATTAACAACTTAATTTATTACATGATTATGCAATTGAACCTTTATTTTGTGATAAGTTGCTGAAGTAGGTTTGTAATAACACCTTAGGAAATTCATACGACAATAGCCAAAAGAGTCTTGAAATATATTAAGGGCACAACAAATTTTGTGATTTTTTTGATAATGTTGTTATGTGACTATCAAAGCGCGTTGAAAATAATAAAAAAATTAGGTACTACATGCCAAAACTAAGCACAGGAGTTACAACATCATAAGTTATTTTGGAAAAGCTCAAGAAAAAAAATAAAATTAACATACATACCTATTTCAAAATAAGAAATAAATCTTTTCATTAAGTCTTTAGGAAATCATAAATATATAACATTAAGAAACCAAGTGGGGGTGTTCAAACATTTGCAATTCTCAAACATGGGCACTAGCACTCACTTTCATTGCTTGTAATAGTGATTTTAATATTCTTAGCAATTTCTTCATTAACCTATAGTTGTTGTTTTAAGTTCTAATTATAGTTAGTTTCATTAGTGTTTAATTTTAGATCATCAAGTGTGAGGGAGGGAGTTGGCTAGATCATATTAATGGGATCAAACTAAGTTCTTTAGTGAAAAGGGATGACGCCTGTTTCATGACACAAGAAGACATTCAAAAGGCTACTCATAGTTAAATCAAAAATCACTTGAAGTTTAGTTAAAAATCAAAGGACATCAATAGAATGGTGATATCGTCATCCAAGCTAAGGTTTGCATGTATATATGTAAGATAAAAGCACACTATGGAAAGGCCATTTCAAGCAAGAAAATGTATTTTTAAAATACATTTAATATTATTTTCAAGGTAATTTTTATTTGATTTCATCTAGCGTTTTGATAAACATATAAAATGGATTTTGATACAAAGGCCTTCAACATAATTCTTATTATCGTTCAAATGACACTAATTTTTCAACCTTTTTTTTTTTTCAATGTCACACTTATGCTTGTTTGAATGAAAAATCTCATCCAAATGTTTTTTGTGAAATCACAAAAATGGAACTTTTCATATGGAATTGAAATGGTATAATCAACTCATATTCAATATTTGATTAAATATTTCATCAAGTTTTGCAATTATTTGAATCATTTTAAGAATATATTTGCACTTTGTAATATATTGATACATGTACCCAATTTTTCACAAATGTATTCTTTAATCAATTAAAATCAATCAAAAAATATAGTTTCTTTTGACAATTACATTATTTGACAATTGAACTATATTATTTTGAATATAATTTATGAAATTTTTTTTTAATATTGACTTGCTGGAAGTTGAAAGTCGCACAATTTTGAAAAATAATTTTGTGATAACATTTTTTGACCATTGTAATGTGCTTTCACGTTATACTACATATGTTGTTGATTTTTTCATTGTATCTCAAACATTATTGAGAATAAAAATTCAAAACTTCCACATATATCAAAACTCAAATATAAGTTCCAATTTCCACCCACCCTCTCTTCTCCATCACTTGTTCACAAGTTTTAATTTCTTGATGATGGTTTGCAACATGAGACAACAATTGCAAATACTTTTGTTTTCTCTAATGAGATTGGGATGCATTGAAAGAAAACTAGAGAAATCTGGCTATTTTTTACTTTCCTTTTTTTCTCACTTTTGGCGATTGAAACCCAGAAAATCACTTCACTTCCAAAAAAAATAAAAAATGTCGCTTTTTGGCGAAAGTTCGCCAGTTAAAAAAAAAATAGGCTGCTTGAGATGGCGATTATCACTGCTGATTTGGCAATCTGCAGCAGGTAGCAGCCCAGAGTGACATCATGGACATGTGATGCACATGAGAGCACTTCTGTTTCTCACTCTCCAGGATGGTGTGTATGTCTGCTCTTTTTGCACTGGATGTGCTTTGATGATGGCAGCAACTGATGTGCTCAAAGTTTAAATTCCATTACATTCCCTGCCATCGTTGCCTCAAGGAAATAATGCTTCTGCATGGTAATTCTGCAACAATATTTTGCTTGTGATACAGAATGCTTCTGATATTTTTCCCAATTTTACAGATAACTCTAATGTCTGGATATGTTTTTCTTTTGGTTTGGCATGAAGTGTCCACATTCTGTTTCCTGAGGGAGTATGGGAGCATCGTGCAGCATCAATACATTCATCTGCGCTGTATTCTGAACCAGGTGAGCTCTCACAACCCTTAAACCCTAAGCCTAAACCCATTGCTCCATGTGTTGCCAGGAATGTGCAATGCTGTGATGATGGGTGATGATCTTGCCTTCGTGAAAGCAGCAGCAGACGAGGTATTCCCAGAGTACAATGCAAAACAAATGGATTTCAGCTCCCAGAATAATAGTAGCGAGGTATGTTGTTTGTTGACCTAGACTTGTTTGCACATTTGGTGAAATTAATTATCTTTGCTTTTGGGGTGATGTGTGTGCTTGTGAAGCAAGCTTCCAATAGATGTTTCAGTGCTTCACATAGGAGCAACAAAAAAGAACACTGAGAGATTTAAAACCCTTGTATGATGATGCTCTTTATTTATGCCCAAATGATTAAGGTTTTAGGGTTTACGATGCAAAAATCTCTATTGAATGTCGAAAGTGTTAACAGGATCAAGGGCATGTGCAGGATGAAACCTACCTGGTGAGGGAATATGGAGCCAGAGAGCATTGTGGGAACTTGCTTGGGCAATTCAGGTGGCAGCTTTATCAGTGTTAGGGTCATTGAAAAGCATTGTGAATATTGATGCCAAATGAGCAAGAAGATGGGGTTGTTGTTGTTTTTGTTGTAAGGATTCTGTTTGTGCAAAGCCCTTGGGTTAGAAATATTCGGTACAATTGTTTGGCCCTCACTCCCAACTCTCTCTCATCATGACATCACTCTTTTAGAATTACCGTATGATTTCATCCATTATTTCACACAATCAAGGCTTTGTTGCTACTTGACCTAAATTAATCTCCATGAATCTCCATCACTGTACTAGAGGTTTTGTGGATTCTGGGGGGAGTGTGATATCATG
>Ga0209611_10009874_pt1 | contig 14262 bp, 10 predicted proteins | sample S1TSphgellanicum_3_FD_187693 | JGI IMG/M metagenome (GOLD analysis project Ga0209611, IMG submission 187693) | Host-associated microbial communities from peat moss isolated from Minnesota, USA - S1T2_Fc - Sphagnum magellanicum MG (SPAdes) (version 2) | ecosystem: Host-associated > Plants > Peat... | reverse complement strand
GTTTGCAACCTACTTGGTCGATAACCTTGACCACTTGTGGATGATCCTCATCAATGTTGACAAACTATCACTAACATCCACTGCAAAATTAATGATCTTTCAAACATAAAACCCTCTGCACTTTGTGGCAATGTAAATGGAAGGTACCTCATATGCCCCATAATTGGGCATCAGCATCAAGTGAGGATTTTGAAAAGTGGAATGCCCACTTTTTGAAATGCACAAGTTACTTTTTTATTTTATTATTGTGATACTCAGTAGGTACCACTGTTGGCCGATTACATGGAAAATTCTGGTTATGAACATGCATAATGGCTGAATATGCATAAGTCATATTTGGAAGTTGATAAATTTTTTATATCTGGCCCTATGCATAACTGCCGGATGGATGTTGTCATAATATGCATAAGCATAACCAATGTTTGTAATAAGGTGCTATCTATATTCAGCTGGATGTTCACAAAGGCTTTGGTCATTCCGGATATGACTTTAAGGTTTCGGGTTTAAGGGATGTTAGGCCTCTCATTTTGAAGAGTGGGGAGTGAGCTTTGCAACTTTGCCATCATTGTCAATCTTCTTTTTCAATGCCTTCATATTTGTGCTTTTTCATTTTGTACTCATTTTTTTCAAGTGTATACTTTGGCATTTGGCTTTCAACATTCAACAACATTGTTGCTCCGTGAGGTTCCCTATTTGCAACTCACAACATCATTAATAAGGGAGCGAGCTTCACTTGTGCCTTTCACTTTGATGATTCATGTTAGACCTTTTGTAAGTGTTTATGGCTACTTCACTTGAAATCCATCGACATTTTTCTATGTGAACACAACAAGTGTGAAACTTTGTTTTTTTAACTTTGTTACTTGAAAGGTTTGGCTTTTAGCTTTTGGCTTCTTTTCGAAACTTTGTTATTTGAGAAATTCTAACTTCCCTTTCCTCAGCTTTGTTACTTGAAAGGTTCTGGTTTCTTTTCTCAACTTTGTTATTTGAAAGGTTTTAGCTTTTGGCTTTTGACTTTTTTTTTTAGTTTTGTAATTGAGATATTTTAGTTTTTGGCTGAACTAGCTTCTTTTCTCAACTATATTACTTGAGAGTCTTTGGTTTTTGGCTTCTTTTTTCAGCTTTGTTATTTGAAAGCTTTGGGCTTCAAGCTTCTAAATCCTCAGCTTTGTTATTTGAAAGTTTTTGGCTTCTAGCTTCTTTTTTCAGCTATGTTACTTGAGAGGTTCTAGTTTATTTTGCTCAATATTTTTGTGTTCATCATATGTGAAGCTTTAAGGTTTCGAACTGTCAATTGCTTGAAGACGAAGAGCTTATGTGCATCTTCAATTCAATCCAACTATCCACAATTATAATTTCAAGTGAATTCTTCACAATGCCAAGTTTCTTTCCATTCATGAAATTCAAAATTTTTAGGTTTGAAGCTAATCTATGTGTAACTTGTGAATGATGGTCATGTGTTTTTCTTATGCATTTAGGTTTTGGTGTTTGTCAATGTTCAAGGATGTGCATAATGTGGGTGATATGTTGTTGTGCACAAGGGTTATTTTTAACTTTTCAATGGCTAGAAATGAAATTAATCTTAAAAATGTGAGAGGAATCAATGAAACAATTGCCCTTGATATGAACACAATCCCATCTCATAACCTATAACATGTATTTAGTTAACTCTAGATTAAATTGTTAATTCTTGACTTTTTCTAACCTAGTGGTTGGGATCAAGTTTGAGACAAAACATTGTTAACATCTATTTGTTGCATCATCTAATGAAGCAAAACCTTATTAATATTTGTTGTTGCATCATTCGGAGGCCCTCAAGTGAAAGTTTCTTTTTAATTTTCCAACTTCCAAATGGTTAATTGTTAATTTTAGACTTTTCAAAAGTTCGAAATTAATTAAATACATGATCTATTAGATGTGGAAAATGTTCACCAACAATGTGACAATGATGTATTTGACAAGATGCATCGTCAAGTTCAATTATGAAAACCTCAAAACTTTTATCTATTGGAGTTTTTTTGCGATAAATGACAACTTATTTGTTGATGTTGTGAAGCTTCAAATGTTGTGTTGTATCATATGCAAAACTTAACAAGTTTTTGGTAACATACTAAACTAAAATTCCATTGTTAAAAAGGACCTAATCAAAAGGTGGTTATAAGGTAGGGTGGTTCACTTATTTTGCATTGTGATCTAATTTTTTGTCAAGTGGTGTGCATTGACATGCTATTAACCTAGCATAAAAACAATAATTTTCAAATTTGTGGCTAGATTTAAATTTTCAACTTGAAGAAGAAAACATCTATAAAAAAAATAATTGCAATATATACACCAAATATATAGTAATGGACTTTTGAAATTGAAAAATATGGACTAGTTTGCTATTTGTGCCTTTATATACATGCATTTTCGTGTATGAATTTTATTTGGGATATATTATAAAGACTTAATATATGATATGTTAAAACAAAAAAAACATATGTGCAAAAAATTGCTAGAAAAAATTTAACCAAAAGAAAGTTATGGATTTTTGAATGGTTTAAAATGAGCCATATTTTCAAAATTCCATATCATAATCATTTTTGGATGAATTTGAATTTATTTTTTTCTTAACATGTACATTAAAAAATAAATCTAGAATGGCTATTCTTTAGATAAACTTTTTAGTTCATTAACCATCATGTAATTCCCCATTAAATTAATGATATCAAAATAGACTACCATTTTAACACTACCATATGGACTTTTAAGGAGTGGAGCATCTACCAAAAATGAGCCACCTTAGAGTGCATACACCCCAAGTGGAGTAAAACCAATTGAATCACGCTTATAAAAACACATTTTGATAATGTCCATTTTCATTTAGTTGCTAAAAGAAAGATTATATGAATGAGAGGGCAATGGTTAAGCTTTTTGGAAAATAGCATATTTGACAGCAAGGGAAAAAAAGGTCGGGCCCATTGGTTATGCAATCATTAAATTTTTTAGGTCAACAAACATGTACAAGTTTAATGACAAAACACATCAAAGATTTATGGAAAACCTTGTGCTTTTCATCTACAAAGGATACAAACTTCTTTCAACATGTCAACGTGTTTGGCTTTATAGGTTAATATTTTGCATGTGCCCCCATGTTATGTTTCCTTCTCAATCCTCTTTTGTGGAAGAAGTGCGTCTTACAATGGTCACAAAATCCATGGAATTGCATGTGTTAACATATTTGGAATCTACTAATCCTACAAATTTTGTTAATTAACTTTGATCTCTAGATGTTTAGAAGTAGCATTAATACATTTGTTTTGGTGTTCAATTATTTAGATGAAGTTTGGACACCTAAGAATGTTAATGTTGGATTATTTTAAATGCTTGAAACAAGTGATGATGCCATGGCTTTACAATTATAATCTTTGTTGGAAATGTTTTTACTCATTCATTAGGTGTTTGCTTTTGTGAAAAACAAAGGTAGCAACTTGGAAACCATGGATATAGCACTACATTCAATAATTGATTGTGAACCACTACCTTTGCAACTTTATGAGGGCATTTTCTTCGTACATGTCATGTCTAAAACTTATCAATATGCAATGAATGATGATAAGGTTTATGTGAATTTAACCTTGGTGAATGTTACAAATTTGCCCAAACTAATTTGCAAAATAAAATATTTAAAAAAAAATCAAAGAAAAGGAGGCATGAATGGGAAAACCTTGCATTGAGAATGGGATGTGACATCAAAAGTTGAAGACTCCAATGAAAACCAAATTTGTGAATAAAATTACAATGTTTGAAAAAAAATTAGAATTCAAACAAGGCATCGTGTTATCTTATGGGAGGCAAAAATCACTAACATTGCAACAAAGAGTTTTTAAGGCCCAAGTGTGGGCTATTGTTGAAATTGTCATTCATTAGTTGAATCCCATGATGACAACATGCATGTTGAAGCAATCCAAAGGCCACAGTGGCTACTATCATATGCCTTAGCCATTATAATTAATTTAATTGTAGTTATGGAATTTGAAGCAAATCCCCTTATTGATGGCAATGAAACATTTGACCTTTTTATGTTGAACTCCAGATGTTGAACAAAAACATGCTATACAAGGTTGTGAAGGTAATCAAAGCTTTTTTTGAATTTTTGAAGGCTCTTGATTCATATCAAATTCACAACATGTTGGCCTTGATGTTGGATCCCCATTTCAATTTTTTGAAAATTATAGAAAGTTTTGTGGGGTGTGAAAATGTCATCCAACTTACTATTGAATATGATAAGAAAGAGGTCATCCCCCTTCGGATGATAATTTTTTATTAATTAAATTCTATTGTTGAAGCAATTGTACCAACATGTGATAAAACATATGTTCGAATTGAAAAAAGAATAATAACATGTTTGGTGTTGGGGCTTCTATTGAAAAGCCTTCCAAGGCACTTGTTATTACAGGGCTCTCTTTATTTTGAAAGCTATTTATCCCACAATCTATGTGTATTGATCCATTTGGTGGCGGACCACAGACAAACAAGGTATTGTGCTTGGTGGTGTTGCATAAGCTGTTGTAAAGATTACCATGCCCTAGGGTGCACATTAAACCCTGGTGTAATGGTCTATGAGCAAGCAAGCAAGCAAGCAGACTCTAAACTGTGTTGGCCGGTGGTACTTTACATTTACGAAAAAACTCCAGTTTGAGTTCTAAAAACTAGATTACAACTGTCTTGGTTCCAGTTTCAGTTTTACGTGTTAATGCCACTTGGAATCTGGTTCCAAGTCCAGTTCTTCCCCCCAAAAAAAACACAATTTTGGTTCCAATTTCAATTCTGACCATCAGACTCAATTCCACAATTTCAGTTCTTACTAACCCAGATCTAAATCAGCAGCGATTAATTACTACAGGCTAACCTCTGGTTTAAAACCCTGGTTCTAGAAAGTCGATTTTTTGTTTTGAAAGACATGTATTTTGGTTCCAGTTCCAGTTTCACACACAAATAACATAATTATAATAACCAAGAACCCAATTCCGAATCCAGTTCTGAAAATCAGACCCGAATTCCGTTTTGGTTCTTACTAACTGGAACCACCTGTTGGTTCTGACTTCACCAACTGCAGTCTGCATGCATGCAGCAACCTCAAGCAGCACAGTGATGCATGCATGCGTGCGTGCGTGCATGGTGCATCACAATTTCACATAAGGCTCTAAACTCGAATGCTCTGGAAATGCTTTCAAGTTTTGGATCCCTGGGAATGAATGTTGCAAAACTCCTTGACTTGCACAATTAATTCCCTGTTTTTTTGCATTTTTAGTCTGTTGATCTTGGAGGTAAAGCTACACAATTTTCCCACAATGGAAGGAACCACCCAAGAGCTTCTTGTTATATGGAGTTTCAAGCTTTTAAAATGTCTAGAAGTGTTTTTGTCATGGGTGTTGTTGTCATGGCAATCAGCTTGCTTGCTCGCTTGGATTTGCACTTAGGAGATCATAGAGCTCTAGTATGGTGGGTGGATCCTGATCATCACTGTTAATGTTGTGAGCATGCATGGTGGGAGATGATTATATGAGATTGTGGCACTGATGTGAACTAGTGATCATGCTTGGCTGAATTGTGTAGGAATTAGAGCTTGGGTTTTATAATGGCAGCAGCCGCAGGACCAGCTGCAGCAGCAGTGGTGCGGGGGGCTGCTCCTTTGCCAGGGGAGCCCACACAGACAAGCACAATGTTAGTAGAGAAAGCGGCAGCAGTGATGCAGAGCTTCAAGCCCATCAACAGGATCCACTGCCATCTATGTGCTTTCCATTTCTACGCGTACGATATGAGCAGGCAAGTGGAGGCGCACCACTACTGCACGCACTACAACCAGGACATGCGACAGTGCGCCATCTTCGATAGTCCTGAGGCGGATGCTCGCCTCATTGGCGTCGAGTATATCATCTCCGAGAAGCTTTTCGATACTCTGTCTGATGAGGAGAAGAAACTGTGGCACTCCCATGACTACGAAGTCAAGGGTGGGATTCTCTTCATGCCAGGAGTTCCGAAAGCACTCGAGAGAAAAGAGCTTGAAGAGGTACAAAAGTCTAGCATTTGAACCAGCTGAATTTCTTCAAGAGTCGTGGAGAAAATTTTCTTCTGCAGTTGCTGAAAGTTCTCAGACTTCGTTGCAATCCATGATCACCGAGCTTGAACTCAAACTCTCTTTCTCTATTTCTCTCTCTCTCTCGGAGTCTAAATTCGGGATATGGTCGATTTCTGTTTTGCTGCTGCAGATAGCCAAAACGTATGGGAAAGTGTTCCATTTTTGGCAGTTTGACAAGGGCGACACTCTTCCAATCGGCCCACCACAACTGATGATGGCCATCACTGCCGAGGGTCAGCTCAATCCTGAGCTTGCAGCAGGTGAGTGAGTACCTCCTGCTCCTCATCCTCTTATTGAGCTCCTGCTTTTGCAGAATCATCAGTACTGATGATGAGATTCTTGCAGCAAAACACACACATACACACAGAGCACAGATTTGAGAAGCTTGAAGTTGCTCTGGAAATTTTCTTAGAATTTTTCCCTGCTTCAAGAAGGTGGTCTTGAAATTTTCTAAGAAGATTTTCCTGCTTCAAGAAGTTGGTCTGGAACTTTTCTTAGAATTTTTTCTACTTGAGTTACTCGAGCTGAATCATGGGTTTCTGTTTTGTTGCCTGAAAATCCTTTGCTCACTGGGTCTTGTTTGCAAAACTTAGATCAACAAAAAATCCAATCTTGAGATGAACCCAGGTCCAGGTGCAATCAACTGGGTGTTGCAAAACTAAGTATCAATGAATCCAATAAGGAGATGAGCCCAGGTGGTATAATCAACCAGTTGCTAGACTTGCAAAACTTCAACAAAATCCAATCTTGGGATGAACCCTGGACCTGGAATCAACTGGGTAGATTTGCAACTATGGAAAATAAAATTTTACTGGTATCATTCTTTTGCCCCAATGTGCTGAGTGGGTTAAAATTGTGCTGGTGGTTGTTATGACCACCTACCTTAAAATGATATCACAAAATGTTGTAGATGTGGAGAGAAGATTCAAAGTAAGCTTCAAGGAGAATGCCAAATACCGCAAGGATATTCAAGGTCCAGAGAAGGGCGTGCACCCTTTGGCTAATTATTGGCGAACCAGCAAAGGATTGGCACCAGTGCTTAGGGAGGTTGACATTGGGTGATGGGGGCATGAATCTACTACGCTTAAAATATTTGCAAGCTCATAGTTTGCATGTTTTTTTGTGTTCAAGTTACGACTTTTGTTGTATCCTTGGATCATACATGATCATGTATACATGATCAAGAGGCTTTGATGTAAGGCTTGGATGCACCAACTGAAGTTCAAAGAGGTTAGTAGATACTGTTTCCAAATTTAGTGAAGTTTGCATTCCATGGTTGCAAGAAATGTAAAATATGGTGGAAGTTTGCATTCCAATGAAAGTTTTTGGTTACAAGAATTGTAAAATGTGGTGAAGTTTGCATTCCAATGAAAGTTTTTGGTTACAAGAATAGTAAAATGCCATGAAAGTCACATTCCAATGAAAGTTTTTGGTTGCAAGAATTGTAAAATGTGGTGACTTGTTTGCATTTCAACGAAAGTTTTTGGTTACAAGAATTATAAAATGTCACAAAATGCACATCATGAACTGTTCCAAATTGCTCCATTCTAGGAAAAAAAAAACAATTTAGATTTAATTCAGTAATGAAAAAAAACCAAGTTATCAAGTGATGAAAACACCAACCATCAATCAAGTACCCAATAATTGACAAGATCTCTCTATGCTATAATTTGGTGAAATGTCATCTCTCCCATTTTTTTTCAAAAATAAACATTATAAAATGTTATAAAAAGTCTCATTTTGTTAGAGATTCAAAATTCAGAGTCTAGATAACTTGCCAAAGAAGCTACCTCTACTTATTGCCAAAATCCCATAACTATTGAAGTGGATTTTGAAAATTGAAATAACTATTTGGCACACCAATCCCAAATTAAAAAGGTACCATGGTATTGTGTTAGTGTACAACAATGTTGTTGTTTTCAATTTTGTGATATCAAAAATTTGGCAGTTTTTTTTCAAAACTAGCAAAAATTAGTCAAATTTACATGAGTAAAAAATCACCATTTTTGGTCAAAATAACAACGAAACGTATCAAAAAGAAAAACACGAAGCATTCCCAATGGAACAAGAATTCTAATTGCAAAGCTTGAATTGTCTCATGAAAACCCAAAGTGAAAACCTAGGAAATCACCTTTTTCTCTTTTTTTTAAAGTGCCAATTAGTAGGGGAAATTTTGCCCATTTTGTCTTTAAAATTTGTACTGAAATGCTTGAAACAATAGTCTAGTTATGCAATAATTTAAAGGATTAAATGTTGGATGTGCATTCAATACAAAAGTCCTAAGCATTTAGGTTAGTGAGAATCCATGTTTTTATCTTTGATGGATTTTTCACCGAATTTTTATGTAGAATAACATTGTGACTCCTACCTCTACAAAGGAAATGAGGTTGAAAAATAAGTTAAGATTTAATTATTAAAATTCCATAACAAAGTCTAAGCAGCCACCTTGTAGAGCTAGACACCAAAGAGAGCTCCACATCAGGCTCTCCATGGTTTTAATTATTATCCATATTCTTAAATAAGTCCAAAATTATTATTTTTCTAATCTATTTGTTTATGTTAATGAGCTGATCCCTCTTATGTGTGCTTATCAATGTTTCTTTTATGAGTGTCCTATTGTAGTAGCATTATTGGTCATTGATTCACCTCATGCTTTATGGTAGGTGAGGTGGGGTAGGTGCTAAACATCATAGGCCCCAAACTTTTCGTAATCCCCCCACCATGGGGCTCTACACTACATGTAAAACCTGAATCGGTTTTTGTAGTGTATTTCAAGAGTGCCTTACCTAGACTAAAAATCGGGTGAGCTTTACAAAAACATAATTGCCAGCCTCCACAAGCATTATGTTCTCAAAAAGCACATCTCATCATTTTTTATTTTTCCCATGCTACCTAATAGGTACTTGTCGGGTATCATGGGGGAGAAAAAAATTTCAATGTGCATGCAATTTTTACACCATGTAAAGCCCTTAAGGGGTGGGCTTTATTTATTTGTTCTGACTAGTGGTTTAAAAATAATAGTGTCTGATGTTTTTATCCTAACATCCCAGGATCTGCCAAATTTTGCATACATTAATAGATACTCATCTGGATGCTTAGACTTCATTTACCAAGTTTGTAGATGATGGAAGGTGAGAAATAAATGTAGCCTAACATGCCTTATGAATGAATGCATATAACACACTCTCATGGGGTGTTACTGATTGAAGATAGTCATGTAATTCACTCTATGAATGGAGTTGCTCAACAAACAAGTGCAAATGCACAAAAGTGAAAATAATTGCACAAGTTCTCTCCCAATCCTTGTCAAGTTCCAACACAACAAAAATCACTTCAGGTAGGTTGTTGTGTGGCCAGTTGTTATATTGCCTATACACCATGTGGGAGCTGTTTCCAAATCTCCTTCTTTGAACATACCCACCCTCGGGGAAGGGGGCATTAGTCTAAGGCAAAAAAATTGGGTGATGAACACAATTAAGAACAGAAATTCTTCTCAGCCCATCAGATGATGCAACATGCACCCAAGAGGTCCAGCTTTTTCTCCCAGGGAGAGAAGAAAGAAGAGGGGGGGTGGAGGGGATATCTTTAGATTTTCATGTTCTCAATGTGTTCCCATGACGTCCTAATCAAGTTTTCAATGGGTTCACATAAAGTTCCTAATGTGTTCCCAAATTCTCAGTGCATTCACTAATATGTACCCAATAGCACCACACTTTATCCCATAACCCTTGTCCAAAAAGTTGAACTTTAGTAATCTATGTAGGTGAGCCAATTGAAAGCATTCATTAAATTTTATTTTGTTAGTGCAAATTTTTGTTTTGTGGAGTGTGACTCATTGAAGAAATTCTAATAACAAATGATTTATCGAAACTCATTTAGGTATAACAATTTTAGGTTCCATAAGTCATTGTCGCAGATTGGACAACTCTAAACCAGAATTTGCTTAGCCAATTCCCAAATCAAGAGGCATGCTAACGTATCTTTTTGGATTTGTGTTTTGTCTATTTAAAAAATTCCAACACCATAGTCACACAAAAAATTTGAATAGTTGTTCCACAACTTTCATTCCATTTTCAATTGAAGTTGCATTGCAATGTTGTTCGTGCCTCAATTTCATACAAGAATAAATTAGTGTCTTTCATTTCAAGAACATTTGAAAGAAATTCTTGCTACATAAGGATATTTATCTTTTGAACTTTTTTCTTAATGTTTTTAGTCTTGATGAAAATAAGAAAGATTTATTGTATGTTACACATTGCATCATTACCCTTTGGCTAAAATTCATTTATATTAAGGTTATTTTAACATGTCATGTCATTGACATATGAACATGTGTTGTCTAATTATGTGAATATGTTGACATTGTTCAAAAGATTGTTAACAAAAGAACAAATGTCAATGCAAAGATGAAAATGAAAAAATAAGTTTTGCATTTATTATATGGAAAAAACCATGATGGAGTCGTTTCAATACTATGCATGGTACTTAATCACCTTTTTATTTTTTTGTTTGCTTCATAGATCATAAATTGTATAAAATTTGTGTGATTTTTTACAATTATGTAAATATCATATGAGAGTTATATGCATAAAAGGCAAGAAGAAGTAAATGTGAAACCATGTTATGAGTTTGGTAATGATACAATGAAAATGTGTTTCAAACAAAAAACAAGAATGAAGGTTGACCATATAATTAAAGATATTATAATTATGTAAAATTACATAAATTTTATCATATAGATTGTGATTTTTTATGTTTGGGCATGCAATTTGTTTTTCCTCCTTCATTTAATTTTTCACTCAAGCTATTACATAACAAATAATGTTCACCTCAATGTATGCATTATGTGAAAAGAAATTGTTGAAAAAAATAGTGGACTAAAGAAGGAAAAATGACTACTTTTTTAAACTCAAAACTTATTTTGATATGTGTTTTAATAATTTGATTATTTTTTGGATTACATCATTATTATATAACACAAGTCACATGAGATGAACCCACTTATAACTTTATAAGCACATTTTAGATGACATGGGTATTTGTCTTTCAAAAAAGGAAAAAAAAAAACCTACACATTTAAAACCTACATATTTGTGAAATTATTTAATCAAGATGAAGCAAAGGATAAAACAATATGAAAATGCAACAATAAAAAAGAAATTGATGAAATAATTACCAAAGAGGTATATTTTTTAATAATATTATTTTTGAAATCCACATTTGATTGTTTTTATCTCATAAAATCAATCTTCAACAAAACTGAATAAAAATCTATGAGTGTTTACACAACATTATACATGTAAAATGTCATATGATTATTCATACAAGATTGTGTACATGGTATGAATAAATAATTAAAACAACTTTGTGCATGTCTTGTGACAAAATCAATGATTACTAATAATCTTGGGATAATGGCATGTTTAACAATCCAAAATTTCCTATCATCAATATATAGAAAGATTTGTGATGAATCTTCTATTGAATAAAATGATTCTTCTATGTATTCATGATTGATTAAATTGTTTTTTGGAGATTTATTAATTAGAATTTAAATTTGAAACATCATACTTATATGGGCAAATGACCAACATTGTCCTCATTACAAATGTCATTGTTTGATGATCAATCCTAATAAATAATGTAAGAATTAATGATTTCTTATTATATGAATTTAAAATATCATTACAACTTATGGAAAACCTTTATAACTATTATTGGCATTGCAAAATATGATAGAAAATGAAAATCTTGCCACAAAACAAGAACAAGTTGATGATATAATACATCTTGTATATTACATAATCTCTTATATATGGATGTCATTTTTTATATTTACATTTCATTTGTCACTATAGTACCTCAGTATTTTTGGCAATAATTACATTATTTATAAGAAAAAATCAATTTAAAAAAATAATGAAGGAAAATACATAGTCTTTTGGAATATTTGAGACTATTTTATTCTTGAGATGAAAATTTCAAATTCATTAATTATTCTACAAACATGTGTTGAAATTTATAATACATTAACCAAAATTATTTCAACAATTTTGAAAATATTATGAATCTATTAAATCATTTGTGTTTTCAAAATCCCATGAATATATTATAGGGATTGCAAATTTTTCTCAATGTGTGTTATAAATAAATAAATGCATCATGGGAGGATGAATTATTTGTTGCCATAAAATTTTTACAAGAAGAAAAAAGGAAAGCTAAAAAGGCAATAGAAACAAGGAAAAAAAAAAGTGATCTAATTTATGGGCAATACACCAATGCTTGCAAATTGAGTGCAAATTGAGATGAAAAAGACTTTTAAAACCATAAAAGTTGATCATAATAAATTTTTTTACAATTTAATTACAATTTTTTCTCATTTTTTTATAAAGTTCAAACATGTTCAAAGTTTGGCTCTAAATTTCAAATTTTAGATTACTCAAAGATTTAATATTTTTGTTAAATCAATTATATGTTAACCATAAATCACATGTCTCACCGCCTATTATCAATATATATCACACCAAGGTCTTGAAAACTTTTTTAAAAATTGTGCATGTTGTAATTAAAAGTGCATGTGATTCATATTCAAATGCATTTATGTTTCACCTTTCCTTCAACAACTACCCTTTTTTACTTAATTTTTATTAAAATTATTTATGTTTCAAAAGATGAATTTCAAATTATTAAGTTTTTGACCTACACATTAAGATTGCAAATTGTCTTAAATGTCCTAAATTGTAACATTTTGTTTCATATGAAAGGAACAACATGTTTTGCTACAATTTAAACCATTAAACCACATTTTACATCCATACATTTTTTAATGGATTTGATATTGATGAATTTTCATAATTTCAACAAGTGAACACTAAATTTAATATGATGGTAGCTTTTGGTTTGTATTGAAACACAAAATTACAAATAAATCAATATAAAATTATAATTTAAAAATAAAATATTGAAATTTTTTAATGACTAATATTTTTGGTATTTTCAATGTAATAATTATTTTAATCAAAATTTAAAATATTTTCTTAAATTTTCATTAATCATTTTTATTAATTAAATAATTTTTAAAAAAGAAACCATTCAATTTCAACTTAAACTTCTTATAATATTTTAATGGACACCTTTTAATCAAAATTAGAAGCATATTGAACTCAACATTGAATTGAAATATCCATTAGAACATTTTATTAAAATTGAAAATTTTACATTATTTTTATCAATGTTATGTTTATGGAACTAATTAACCTTAATAAACTCATTTTAAATATCAAATTCATCAATATGTAGTAGAAAATGGCATCTAAGAATCTTCAAATGTCACCTCCACACATGACTTGGAAGTGGGTATTTTATTTTGCCCCTTCTAATTTCCTTCTCCTTGGTATGGGTAAACTTTTTTTTCCCTCTTTTAATTACTTTCTATTTTTGAATCAATAGAACATATATTCATTTTTCAACTTTGGTCTCTTTTAGAATTAGTGAAAACTTGACTAGTCTCCCCAAAAAACTTCGAACTTTTAAATCATTATGATTGTTGCTAGGCCAAGGTCTTGAAAAGGCCAACCCTTAACAAATGTTCCCAAATATAAATACATTTAATCAAAATTCAAATTGGTGCAATGTTTTGGTTTTGAAAATGACCTAAGCTTGGTCATCAACAAAAACACACCTAGACAATACCAAAAGATGGGCAACAACAAAAAGATGAGAATATTGACAAGGCATGACAATATGACAATAAGAGGGGTGTTGAAAAGGCATGTTGGAAACACCAAGGGTCCTAGATTGGACATGAAATTTTTCTTACTCAAACAATAAGGGGCACCAAGACATTGAAGGTTGAAGGCATTGAATACAATGTCAAAGGACACCAAGAAATACATAGGGGATGTTGCAAAGACTAAGGTTGAAAATATTTTATATTTTATATATTTTTTGAACTAGGGGTCATTTGGAGGCAAGGTAGGAAGGACTTTTGGGGGACATTAGAAAGGCCCCAAAATTTTGTTTTTAAAGCAACGAGGGGCATGAAAAAAGACATCATGGGTGTTAAAAAAATTAATGTTTTAGTAGGTGACAATTCAATTTCATATTCTAAAATTAATGGAAGTGGAAATGATTTCATGGAC
>Ga0209611_10009872_pt1 | contig 14266 bp, 4 predicted proteins | sample S1TSphgellanicum_3_FD_187693 | JGI IMG/M metagenome (GOLD analysis project Ga0209611, IMG submission 187693) | Host-associated microbial communities from peat moss isolated from Minnesota, USA - S1T2_Fc - Sphagnum magellanicum MG (SPAdes) (version 2) | ecosystem: Host-associated > Plants > Peat... | reverse complement strand
CGAGGACAGCTTTGCTGGCGGTTGTGATGACAGGGGCTTTTCCCCCGCTGCCCCCGAGATTTTGCGCATTGGGGCCGCCAGCATGGGGGGGTGGGGGTTTCACTTTAAACAAGAAAAGGTACTTTTTTTGGGGCATATTTTAGTATATTTTGAGGGTAGTTTTTCTTTGATTTCATCTAGCATTTTGATAAACACATAAAATGGATTTTGATGCAGAGGCCTCCAACATAATTCTTGTCATTTTTCAAATGAAAGTAATTTTTTAACAATTTTTTTTGTTCAACACACTTATGTTCCTTTGAATGAAAAACTTGTCCAAATGTTTTTTGTGAAATTGCATGAGCTAAACTTTTCAATTATAATTAAAATGGTATAATTAATTCATATTCAATATATTACTATGTACTTCATCAAGTTTTGCAATTATTTGAATATTTTAAGAATACATTTGCACTTTGTAGTATAATGTGACAACATCTAAATTCTCACAAATATATATATTTTTAATCATTTAGTATTAATAAAAATTTAGTTTCTTTTAACAATTGCATTATTTAACTATTGAACTACTTTATTTTGAGTGCAATTTATGAAAACCTCTCTTAAAATTGGCTTGGTGAAAGTTGAAAGTTGCATAATTTCAAAAAACAATATTTGTGACTATGTTTTTGGGCCATCATAGTGTGCTTTCACCTAGGGATGGGGGGAAATAAATAGTATGTTAGTAGTTTACTCATCTTGTTTTCAAAACAATATTTGTCGTTGGCAATGATCATTGATAGGTGTTAAGAATCTTTTCTTTTGAGAAATTTTCTTTTTCAAAAATAAAATTACTATAAAATTTACCATTGTTTGTTAGTCATATTGATAATGAACCAATGACATGCCACATGGTGCCACATAAGCTATTTACCTCCAAAACATGTTTGAATTTTAAGAAAAATAAAAAATAATGATGCTACCAATGGTTATATCTCCATGTGTAAATAACATTTAAATAAGTAAGGAAATAATATGGTATTTTATGAAACCCTTGTTATGATTTAAAGGGTTTTACACAATTGTAAGGTCCCAACCAAGTTGTTATCATAATCCACAAAATTTATAAATAAAATGAAGGGTCTATCTTTTGAACATTCCAAAAAAATTGATACCTTCCATTTGGCTAGTAGGTGGAGTGGTATGTGCCTCAAATCCTCAAAGCTTTCATTTAATAGGCCCTTCTTGTATAAAATATAAAAATTCAATGGTGGACCAATCCCAAATTTCCTTAGTTCTAGTGTTTTACCATTTAATGAACATTTTACTATTCATAATGTAATTTTTTTAAAAAAATCCTTTCTTATGTGAAACATCTTCAAAGGAAAAAGGGTCAAAATGCACTCAAAGAGCCAAAAGCATTACTTTACATTAGTTTTACATGTCTTTTTTCCCCACAATAACTTTTTCATACAAGTGAATTTTTTAATTATTTTTTTTGCAACTTGTTATGAAAAATGATTAGAATTTCCCCAATAATTTTTTAAAAATCCTAATCATTTTTGAATAAATATGAATTTGTAAAAATGTAGAGATTCCTTGCAAATGTTATGTTTCATCTTGAGAAATGATGATAATTTGAAATCATACCAAAAAAATGTTAAAATTTTAAAGTTGATTTTAATGTAATATAAACTAAAAATTTGTTCAATACATCATGTACATTATACCCATTTATATGTGGTAAAACATTTTTGAAGTTTTGAAATTCTGAATTTTCAAAGTTTTAAAACTCCACATTTTTTAAATTGTGAATGTTTTTTTAGTGTGTCTAATAGGTTATTATCTATTACCTTATATTTGTTTTCCTAGCTTAATCTTTGAAATTTCACATCATTTTTCACATATGAACAAATGGTTGTACCATATGGTTGACTTTTGTTTAATGAATGCGAATAAAAACACAATTTGTTGCACCTTGAATTTTGGTTCATCTTTTCCAAAAACATTATTCATTACGATGGATTTCATTGGTATCAATTTTCTTAGTACAACATGTAAAATGTATATTTTCTATCCCAAGCATCATTTGTGACTTAGCAAAAAGTGTTACTAAATAGCAGACTATTTAGCATTTATATGTTGTGTTGTCCATTCTTATCTTCCATGGTCATATTATGACAATAGAAAAATAAAATAAAATGCAAAGACATGGACATTACCAAAATAAGGGCACATGAAGGTTAGCCAAGCGTAAGCCCAATTTCAATAATGTTTTTGCTTGCAAGTTTTATTCAACAATAAAAAATAATGCTTAATTTTATTTTTCATAAAGTTAAAATAGGATGCCCACCTGTGGGGCAGAGGAATAATTGCATGCTATAACATCCCCTCCAATTACACAACAAAAATTCTAAGAGGTTTTATGTCAAGCTCTAAGGAACTTGTCTTTGCCTTCCTAGACATTTTATTTAGTGTGTAACACATTAAAAATGCATTCCTAATTTTTTTCAAACCATATCTTAACTCCATTTTCTCAAAGAAGCATTGCTATAATCAACATAACTTGAGATAAAAATAAAAATGTGTTTAAAATAACAATTGTAGGTAGGCATCGACAAAGGTAAAGGAACTCTTATTAATGATCAAGTTATATAAGTTTTTGTAGGATACTAAATTGTCATGTGTGGCATTAAGTTGGTTTTTAGAGGTTGTTTGTTAATGCAAGAGTATTTCCACCACATAATGGGAAAGACCCATTTTTGTTAAATCTTGCAATAGGATAACACAAATCATGCTACTCTCTAATAAAAATGGCCCAAAATGTCATGGTCATTTTAGCACCTTTAAATATATTTTCTTGTTGTGAATTTGGTTAATGGCAATTGTTGGTCCAAATGTAAAGGTGTAAATGGTCTTTCATTGTTTTTGGTGATTTTTTTTTATGTTTGTGAGTGGGGACACTAAGCATTAAACACCAATTTATTTTAACACAAAAGGTGTAGTTTACTACTATGGGGTGGAGATCAAGATTTTTTTAATGTGATTTATAATCAAAAGACAATATAAAAAACCAATGTGCGAAATGACATGAAGGAAATTATTTATTGATTAAAATCACCCCAAACATCCCTACGCACTCACCCTATACACCAAAAGGCAAATTGCTTCTCCATCCATTGCTAATTTAATTTTATTGTTTGCGATCTCCATCACCAACATGCTTTAGGATTTTTCCCTTTTAAATGTTTTAGGGTTTAAGGGTATTGTTAATCTGAGATCACCAATTAAAATAGATCATTAAATTGTAACCATCCAACAAGGTAAGGTCACCTAATGAACTTGCTTTCCCCAAAACCAATAACTAGTAGGTGTTTTGCTTTCAAGTCCCATATGCTTGTGTTTTGAAGGCTAGAAGATGCGGGTAGTGATAGATGGTCATTGCACCTTGAATGTTTTAAAAAACTTGAGGCACCTTGAGCATTTATGGTGTTTTAACAAGTAGATTTTTAAAGCATTACAAATTTGGTGATGGAACTTTGTTGTTACAACTTTCACATGAATCGATTACAAGGGGAGTGGTGGGAATTTGCTATAATTGTTGATAGATTCAAAAGTTTTGACATTGATTCATATAAAAAGGTTCTTGTGAAATCCATTCCAAAATCAAATGTATGATCTTCTCCACTACTTTTTTTTGCATCTTGAATTTTCTACTATTGAAGTTTATAAGAATTAATTTTTTGTTGTTGAACTTTGTTCAGCTATTTTTAGTTTTCATCACTTTGATAGATTTTCCATTTCACCCTTTTTACCCCCCTACTTTGGGGGGCCATAACTTTCTCATATTTGCTTTGTTTTTTATGATCTTTAGTTTGTCAGATGTGTCAACATAAGGGCTACCACTTCTCTTTGGACACCATCAACAGCAGAACCCTCCCTTGGGACTCAGCCTCCTCCGAGCCACTAAGTGTTCATACACCAACCTCCTTATCCTAGATGTGTAATTGTGATTTGTGATTTTGCTCATATGCTATAGAATTTTATATGTGAAAATTGATGGTTTGTGTGTTGAATTGGAATATGGACGTTTGAAAGTTGGGTGGGGTCTGTGATTCTTGCAATGGGCAAGACCCTTCGTGGTGTGTTCAATTCCCCAAAAGATAATGATAATTGATTGGCGTGATTAAGCCATGGGTTGATTTTTGTGGGGCCTTGATTTTCACATGTAAAATTGTTTCATCTGCAGAACTAGGAAATCTAATGTTGAATTATCGTCAATCATTCTAAATGCTAAATTACACAATTGTCAAATGTAGATATTTTTCAGGAAAAAAAAAACCCAAATTAGCGTCATTGAAAAATAAAAATTGCACAAATGCTATAAAAAAGGAAAAATGTGGCCTGGCATTTCTCCCTTTTGAATTAGCTTATAGCAAAATATGCTTCACTATCCAATCAAGGGCAGCCATTCTGGCACTCTCCATACTCTGGAAAAATAATACCATGGTGAAGATGCTCTAACAGCTTCTTGGAGGAGGGTGCTTCTATTTTTTGAGGGATCTTCCATTTGTAACACCATTTTTAGTGGATCATTTGGATCATCTAAAATTTTGTGGCAGGATCATGAATCTCTAAGAATTGATCATTCCATCTATCACTGGGCACCAAGTCTCCAAGAATCAAATCTCCCAAGAGGAGGGTGAATTACTCAGGCAGAGGATGCAGCAAAACCACTGCAGCAGAACATGCTTAATGTTGTGTCCTACTGTCACCCAATTCCATCTCTTGGAAAAAAATGCTTTTCCACAAAGCAGGAGTAGAACTTTGAATCAATGACTTGATTTATGACGGCTGCTCCTGCCCATACCTTCCTTGTGGAAAACATGGGAGAGAAAGGCAAATCCATTGCCGTTACTGTGGCCTATTAAGGGTTTTGTATAGGAGAAGGGCCTGAGTATAGGTCCTTCCATGATTTGAGATCTGTGCCCGAATTCGGTAGGCCAAGGGAACAGGTCGAAAATTATGGAAGGGCCTGTACTCAAGTCACGGAAGGGCCTCTACTCAGGTCCTTTTCCTGTGTAAGCAGAGCTGGGATTTTTTCACTTTTTAGAAATAGTGAGAGGATGGCTGGTACTTTCCGGTGGTTAGAAGATCCCAGTACAACCTGGCTAGTACCTTTCACCGCAGAAGATCCCGCTTGCTGAAAACTGGTTTCTTCAGGCAGGTAAGGGAGCTGACAATACAAAGGAAAAATCGAGGCAGTGCTTTACGATGAGAGCAAGATGGAACCCCCTAACAAGGAGAGAGAAACAGACAACTTTCACTGCACAAAAGCTCCAGAAATGCAAAGAAAATGCCAAGAACTAGCTTCTTCCAAACACCAAAGACCTAGAGCTTTCAGATGTAGTAGGGTAAAGCATTTAGGATGTTCATGGGACTTTTGGCATAAAGCGTTAACAACACTTCTAACTTAAGGTGCTCATGAGATTTTTGGCTTGTGTGTGTTTGCAAAACATTTAATATAGGGTGTTTGCAAGACCTCTCACAGATGGCCGAGAACAATTGGCTTAAGATGTTTGCAAGGATCTTTCACCAATGGCCTAGGATGTTTGGCTCAGGGCCTAGGACATTAGAGTGTTCAACTTCTTAGGCTTGAAATACTTGAACTACTCTATGCCTAAAGTCCCTAGGCCCCCATGTCTTAGGCTTTCAAATGATCATATCCCAGGCCCTTGGGCCTACCATCTGTATTAGGCCCTTAATCCTTCACATCCTAGTCCTTTCGGCCCTAATGACTTAGGCTTGTACATACATTGAATCCCAGGGTTTCAAGTCCTCACGAGCTAGGCCTTTAGGCCTTGAGGTCCTAGGCTTCTACAATGACAAGTACTAGGAATTTCAAGGCCCTAAGGTGAAGGTACAATTGCCCCCAGGCATGATTCTTGCATTTTTTTAATGTCCTAGGGTTTGACCCTAAGAAATGCATCTATCTAGTCCATAAGAAACCAGGCAAGCTCTTTTAAAATTCCAAAGCAGCCCCACATTTTGGGTAAAGCTTCATGTCATTGTAGCTTATCCCTGTAGAAGCAAGCATCTAAGCCTAAGGCACACACACAAGGATCTACACAGAGGATAGTTATTGGGCCTCCCTGAACCTGTCCTTTGAGCACAATACTGGTGGACTACTTGGATTAGAACATCTGCTACTGGAAAACCAACATAATGGGATTGCACAGAGAAATCCACAACTGCACTTCCAAGGGAAACAAAGACTTGAAAGACCAGCTCAACATGGCAAGTTTCAGAGATACAGCAGAAGCTCAAATGCTACCAATCAATCTTTTGTAAGCAGCTTACTTCTAAGCTAGAAAACCAAGAAATCCAACCCATTGACTAAAACACAATTTAAGAACATGGTTGGAGCCAACTTGTGGCCTCAATGATGCCAGGAACTCTTCATTGCATCCATAGCCAACAACTCCATTGCATCCATTGTAGTGCTTGCTAAGAAATGTTGCCTAATCACAGTCTGGATCAACCATTACTCAACCCAGTGTAGGAAGCACTCTGGCTCAACAGCAGATTGAACCTTGGTGGAAAACAATGTGGCAGTGAAGACTGTAAATTCCATGGCACAATTGTTTCAGAACATCTGAAGCGCAGGAAAAACTCAAATGATGGGTGGAAGAGACAAATTATGAGGTCACTAATAGATTCATTTCCCTTTCTGTATCACCAGAAGTAACTACACAAGTCTAGCACATTCAGGCCTGAAGCTGACCATCACTGGGCATTCACCAAATTGCAAACTGTGCACAGAACACAAGCCTTCAAAAACCAAGTGATTGATCAAGCTTATATTTCCTTTGGGCACCTGAATGATATATCAGAAAAGGTATCAGAATAGGTTTGGGAGGCAAGAAACAGATCCATACTTGGCATCTTCACAATCTTGCACAGAACCAGTTGCAACAAATGACATTAGAAGATGAGGAAACTCACCCATTTGATACTGAACACTCCTGGTCACAGCCTAACCACTGCTGCTTATACGGAACCCAGTCTTGATCTCCAGTCCATGGGGATCCCCAGTCTGTTGCTTCAATTTTGTCATTCTCAGGGAGTTGGCTTGGCCACTAATCATCATCCTGCAATGCCACACAAATAAGCACAAATATTCATCTTTTTTGGTGTCTCCACCTTTCAAACACTTTCATAGGATCAAGTCTCCAAGAAAGTCACAAGAAAAAGACACTTCAAACAAGAGCACCTCTACAGGACAACATTCAAGTCCTGAGTTATTCCTATATCTGGATCCAAATTGCAACATAACAACACATTCAAAATATTTCTGACCTCCAGAACGTCTGAGTTAAGTAACAGGCACAACATTAAAAGCCACTTCCAGTCCTGTGCTGATGGCTGGTGTCAATATCAAGCAGCATATCAGTTGCAAATCCTGCCTCTCCTAAGTTGCCCAGCAGACATAGTGTCTTCATCTTCATCACCCACCTGAACAGCAGAAGACAATGATAACAAGTAGAATTGACTTTCAGCAACACACGCTTTGTAACACTTCAATGGACAGCTAGATGTTACTCTCCAGAAGTGAATTGATGGGATTTACATACATGGCTGGGTAAAGATTGGCTTCGTCCTCATGAAGACTTGATAGTTCAGGTATTGCCACTAATCCTGATACTATAAGGTCTCCAATTTGGCCACAAAGCTCTGCTACTTTCTCTTTCCAGCATTTGCAAAGAAAGGTGCCAGTGGTTCATTGGTGAAAGCACCTGCACAAATCTCATCAGAGTTTATCTCCAGGCGATTCTCTGCATTTTCACCAGTCCTCTGAAAAAAGGGAGCCATATCACCTGTTGTCACTGTCACAAGGATCTCCTTTTCTCCTCTACATACTTTCAGTCTTAGCATCTGCCCAACAGAGCATTCCTCAACTATCTGTTCTACCTGGGAAGCATTGAACATCACTTCATCTTCTATCTGTAGAATGACATCTCCAACTTGCAAGCCCCCTAATGCAGCTGGTGAGTTTGGAAAAACTTCGACAATCATGACACCATAATCTTCTTCGATATTGACTCCAGTTGTGGGATCCACAATATACATTCTAGCTAGACCAGGTGAGAAGCTGGACATCTGAATTCCCAGAAATGAATGGTGCATAGGTGAGCCACTGTCAAGAGCCTGAATGATTTGCCGCACATGGTTTATAGGTATAGCAAATGCTATGCCCTCAGCATCTGCTCGAATTGCTGTGTTGATGCCAATCACCTCCCCAAACTCATTCAACAGTGGGCCCCCCGAGTTTCCAGGATTGATAGCACAATCTGTCTGAAGAAAAGTTAAGCGCTTGTCTGGGATTCCAACCTCTGCAGCAGTTCGATGAAGATTACTAATGATGCCTAAGCTAACTGTATTGTCAAGTCCAAATGGGTTCCCCACAGCAATGACCCAGTCACCAAGCTCCACAGTGCCACTGTCCCCAAAAGCTGCTGCGGGAAGCACCTCACCTCTTTGTGTAGCCACTTTCACTACTGCCAAGTCTGAGATGTCATCACAAGCCATCACTTTACCCTCAAACATGCGGCCATCTGTGAATGTGACCTTCAACACAAGTGCAAAAACCTAGAGTTGTGAGTACAAAGAAGTATGAAAAAATTTCACCTTAGCAAGTTTGCAACAAAATTGCTTGTGATTAAACGCTTCTTCAATTCCTAACTTTCCGGCAAATAGAAGTTGTCCATAGATCCCAGTAATTACCTTGACATAATCAGCACCTTTGATAACATGTGCATTTGTGACTATTGTACCCATCTTGCCATCAAAGACCAAGCCACTTCCTTGCCCTCTCTCTCGGCGAGAATTGACTCTGGTTGTCTGAGAATCCTCATCACCAAATAGATTTCTGAACAACTTGTTATGGCTTTGAACCAATTCAGCTCCAATTGGAGCATCTCTCTCAGTGTCAAGGCGCACAACTGCAGGCCCCACTTTTTCAGCAGCAACTTTGACAAAGGAGTTGCTCTTTCTCCTTGTCACAACCACCTGCTCTTCTGTGTACACTGTAGTAGATTTCCCAACTGCTTCATCTACCAGAATCTCCCCTGCTGCAAAGGATCTTGCCGATGTATTTCCACATTCTAAGTTTCCTTTCGATGATGGACCCACAGTCTCATGATAAAGATGTAGAGCAGATGAGTCTTTATGCAGTGAAATAAAGTGAGGGTTTCTTATAGAGCTTGCTGGATGTGAGAGATGCAACCAGGACTTTCCATTAGGGATTAAGAAACCAGAAGTACAGCTTTGTGCTTCATGAGAATCTAATGACCAAAAAGGAGTTGACTGCGGTGATGGTAATTCAGAAGTGAGTACTGTGATAAATGCTAAGGGGTCAAAAGCTGTGTGCCTGCTGGTAGCTGATGGCTGAGAAGCTGCAGCCATGGTAAGGAATGAAGCTAAAGCACATGCCATGAACAATCTACGAATGCCAGCTGCGTGCCAAGGGAGAAAACAAGTAGTGTCCATTTGCATTGCAGCCTGAGACTTGTAAGAAATTGTACAGCTAGACGGCCTAATGCCACATAGAGAAGCAATGCAGGTTATCGAGTTCAATCCCGCCTGCCAGAAATCGACAAGAAACGGAAACGGCTGCAATAGCAGTCTGTGCAAGACGACGACGGAAACGAAGATGCAAAATTTGCGTCCCCGATCCACCAAAGCAGCGAAATGCTGTCCCCATCGCCTTACAACCAGCTGAGGAGCGACAGAGCCGCTGGTAGGAGAGTCGCAGACTTCATTCAACCTCACAACACCGAAAAAAGAGAAGGGCAAACATACGCGAACTGCAACCGAAGCACGGGTTGCTTCAACTGTTGCATCTCCTGTCTCAACCTCCCTCGTGCTCTCAATCATTTCCAGCGAGCACACACAATTGCTTCTACAACAGAACTTCCTTAGGCATCTACTTCTACTACCACTCTGGCAATACTCCTGATATAGAAACAGAGGTTCATAGCAGCTTGGATTCCAATTCAGTGCCAAAGAACGATTAGCGCCGGAAACAAACCTCAGCACCACTCGCTGCCCTCTGCAAAGCGCTTCATGGCCCCGGATGCTCCAATTACAGCGAATCCAGGAACGTAAAAGCGAGTTGCAGGTAGCACTAACTCTCAAGGCGCTTTCTCTGTGCAGACATGAAGGGGAAGTGGAAGCGAGTGCGAGAAAGAGAGGAGCGCAGCAGCAGGAGGTCGCCATCGCCTCTCCCTCCACACCAGCGAAAACAGCAACGGCAAGAACTTCGCAGTTGAGGCGTTAGGGTAACCCGGCGACTGATTGCAAGTTGACAAGGTGTGAAACGAGTTTAAGCTATTTTCTACCCTCCGGGTATAATTCATGCTCTAGCCATTGGGAGACTTGGAAGTTTATCACCACAAAAACAAGTCTCCAAGTGTTACACTGTGGCCTTGCCATTTACATTAAAAAGTATTTAAGGCAAATGAAGAATTATGGAAACTCAAATATTTCACCATGCAAAAACATGATCTTCAACAAATCCTCTAAAAGAAACCAAAATCCTTCAAGATATTATAACTCTATAACTAATCTCAAGTTTCAACACAAGGCAAAATATCATCTTTCAAAAATCCTCATATAAAAATATATAGACCTATTATTATTATTACCTAGGGGCCTATAAAAATCCCTTAAGCTACTATACTCTATAATGAATCTAAACACAATATCCTTCTTGCCTTGGTAGGCAAGGCCAATAAATAGGGATTTGTTATCATTAGTATTCATGCTAACCCCGAACACCAATAGCTTATTTCAACATCGAGCTGGTCTAAACTTTGTTAAGGGCCATCAACACACCCTTTGCCCACAAAATAAAATGCAAAATCAACAAGCAGCTTTGCCATCAGAGGCTTTGTCTTGAAAATAAGGTATTATACATTTGATGTTATATTATGAACTCAAGTTATATTGGCCGAAAGTTTGTTGGCTTTATGAAAGACTATAATTTATTTTTTCACATTTATACCAAAAAAAAAATTTCTAACCATTTTAGAATTCATTGTGGATATTTAGAAATTGAAACCATAGTTTCATTGTCTTTTCTTTAAGTATAAAAGTGAATATAAAGTTATAAATAATTATATTGTTTAAGAAAATTTATTTTTTTCAAACTTGGACAATGTAAACAATTTTTAACAATATGCATGAAGTATTTCAATGTTTGAAACAAACATCAATATTGAATGGATATAATTTACATGGAAAGATTTTTATTTTTAGTCTCATTTTCAAATCTATTTTTTCTTTTAAAAAAATGAAGCAAAGGATTTTTAAATTTGAAAATTCAATAATACAAAATAAAAGTGATCAATTAATGGTTAAAGATGTATACTTGCAAATGATATTATTTTTGGAATCCACAACTAACATTTTGTTGTCATTTAAAATTAATTTTTAACAAAATTGAATAAGGATTTATGAGTGTTTACAAGATATTATACATGCAAAATATTGTTTCATCATTGTTACAAAATTGCATATATAATAAATGTATAAAATAATTTCATGCATGTCGATTGTCTTGTGACAAAATCAATGGTTACTAACAACTTAAGAGGATAATAAAATCTCTGACAAGTTAAATTTTCCTATCATAAATACATGAAAAGCCTTTGCATGAATCTTCTATTGAACAAAAAGATCCTTCTATGTATTCATGATGGTTCAAGTTGGTGATAGTAATCACCATCCCTTATGCAAATATGACATACTAGAAAAAAAAATCAATCTTATTTATTGCTTTATTTTACTACTTATTATCATGGTATTTTGACACTAATTATTTCATCTATAAAAATATTTTAATTTTTCAAAGAATAGAATTTTGTGAAAGAAAATACATAATCTTGAAATATTTTAGAATATTTTGTTTTAAACATGAAATCTTCAAAATCCATTAATTATTCTATAAACATCATGTGTTGAGACTACCCTTGTACTATAGTTATCAAATGTATTTAAGTACTTTTGAAAATATTATGATCCTATTAAATCATGTGTGTTTCCTACATCCCATGAATATGTTTATAAGGGTTGCAACTTTTTCTTAATCATGTGTGTCGTTAATTAAATTAAATGCATGGAAGGATATATGACATGTTGCCATAGAAATTTTACCCAAAAAAAAGAGAAGAAAACAAAGTTGGCAACAAAAAATAAAGGAACAAGAAGAAAAAATGATTCAATTTATGGTCAATACACTAATGTTTGCAAATTGGGTGCAAATTGAGATCACTAAGACTTTTTATAAAAACTCATATAAATTAATCAAAATAATTATATAATTTTTTAGTTATAATATTTTTTCATTTTCTATGTAATTAAAGCATGTTCAAAGTCTAAAGTCTAGCTCTTGATTTCAAATTTTACATTTCTCAAATGTTTAATATTTTGGTTAAATCAATTGTGCATGTTAACCATAAATCACATGTTTATCAACCTACTACCATTAGGTGTGTATCACACCAAGGTCCTAAAAGCTTTGAAATTCACTTGTGAATGTTACTATCTAAAAATGCATGATTCACATTCAAGTGCATTTATGTTTGACCTTTTCATTCAACACCTACACTTTTAGATTTAATGGCCTATTAAATAATACATTATTAATGTTTTGAAACATGAATCTACAATTATAGATCAAATTTCTTTACCAGTATCATGATTGTAAGTTGTGAAAGTTTTAAATTTCAACTTTTGGTTTGTATTGAAATAAAATTATAAATTAGTTAATATTAAATTCCATTATAATTATAAATTGTAAACTCAATTATTATTTTAAAATCAATAATATTTTTTTTTGATATTTTTCAATTCAATAACGGTTGTAATCAAAATTAAGACTAGCATAATAAATTTGCATTAATAACATGTATTAATAAATTTTTAAAATGTTATTTAAATGAATTTCAACTTAATGTCTTGTAACAATTTGGTGAACACCTTTCAATCCAAATTTGAAACATACTTATTCAAGGCAACATTGAAAATTAAATATTCATCATAAAATTTTATGAAAGTTGACAAATTTATATTATTTTATCAATGTTATGTTTATGAAAATAATTAAATTTAATAAACACATTCTAAACATCAAATTCATTTGTATAGTGGGAAGTGCCATCTAACAATCTTTTAATATTAGGTTCACACATGACTTGGGGGTAGACATTTTATTTTGCTCCTTCTAACTAAGGTTTTTTTTAAGCTTTTGCATTTTTAGTTCAAATGCCTACTACACATGTAGTATGTAGTACCATAGTATATGTGAATAAGGTTTTAATTTTGAGGTTATACAAATATGCTAATAGTGCTTACAATTCTAATAAATCTAGCTACAACATACTAAGATAAAAATAATTCAAAACTAGCAAAATAGCCCAAGTTGTAGAAGCTTGTGTTGATTACAGTCATCAAAATTACACAAACATTTGGCAAAATGTCCTTTACATCTCCATGCTACATAAGTAAAAAACCTAAAGCAAAATTGTACTTAATAAGTGGTCATTTATATTTAGCCTTGGAGCTATCAATTGTTTGTTTGCAAAGGATGTAACTTTGAAAAACATGTCCCAAAAAACTATGAATGATCGACACAATGTAAGCACAAAGAAGCAATATATGATTGACCCATAAAAAAGTAGCCTTTTAAAGCATGAAAAAAAATGAACACGTGCATACATATGACTGACTCACACAAAGAGCCTTCCAAATCTAACAAAAATGTAAGGGAAATGCTAGTGATGAAGTACGAATATATGTATGAAGGCTAGCGCAATCCTTAGTGTCAAAAGGAAGCAAGTTGGCAATAAACCTAAATGTTTACGATTTAAATGTAGCCACCTTGTGACAAATGATAAATTTCATTAATTCTACTTGGTTATGGACTCCATTTGTGAAATAATATAAAGGCTATACATATCATTGTTAGCCAACATTTGGTTTTTGCAAAAAAAAATTGTACCAACACCCTTCATTTTATAATAGGTAAGCTTTAGCTAAGCATGATTTTTGTAGTGATTTGGCTAATTTTAGCCCATAAAAAACATTATTTTTAACCACCCTCTCTTTGGAATGGATAAACATTTTTTTCCTTTCTAAATACTTTTTTTTTGAGTTAATTAAAAATATATTCCCCTTCAACTTTGGCCTTTTTTTAATTAATGAAAATCTGACACTTGCCCCCCCC
>Ga0209611_10009871_pt1 | contig 14267 bp, 12 predicted proteins | sample S1TSphgellanicum_3_FD_187693 | JGI IMG/M metagenome (GOLD analysis project Ga0209611, IMG submission 187693) | Host-associated microbial communities from peat moss isolated from Minnesota, USA - S1T2_Fc - Sphagnum magellanicum MG (SPAdes) (version 2) | ecosystem: Host-associated > Plants > Peat... | reverse complement strand
TCAGAGATTATGAGTTATTGCCGGAAACATCGGAGACATTTATTTACCTTGCCATGATCCGGATCATGGTAAGGCGATTAGCATAAAATTTGACCCCTCAAAACTTTTCAAACACCCTCTTAAAATAGAATTATGCGATCAACTCTAACCCAACTACTACGACTCTCCCAAGGACAACTCAACTTACTTACAACTTGTCCCCGTAAATTCCAATACACTTATTTAGAACAACTTAATACACCCCCAGACCCAGAACAGGAGGAAAAGCAAACTCAGGGTAGTCGGTTCCACCTACTAATGCAACAGCGAGAAATGGGTCTACCCATAGATAACTTCTTACAGGTGGATGCTCAACTGCAAAGTTGGATGGTAGGCTTTGCCAATGTAGCCCCAGAAATTTTAGCACATGCCACCGATGAGCGTATTTTCCGAGCCAGTGAACACCACCGCACCCTGCAGGTTCAAGATTACTTGCTCACAGTCATCTATGACTTATTAATTGCAGATTCCCAAAAAGCACAAATTCTGGACTGGAAAACCTACCCCAAACCACCCAGGGAACGCCAATTAGAAAAAAACTGGCAAACCCGGCTGTATCTATATGTTTTAGCTGAAACTAGCACCTACTTGCCAGAACAGATCTCCCTAACCTACTGGTTTGTTCAATCTGACAGCAAACCCCTCAGTATAAGGTTTAGTTATAATAGCGCCCAGCATCAACAAACCGCAAAAAAACTCAATCAACTTTTAAACCGATTGACTAATTGGCTAGAAAGATATTGTGGAAAGGAATTATTTCCACAGGTAGCAGAAAATAGAAAAATTTGCCAGTCTTGCCAGTTTGCTCTGCGGTGTGAGCGATTCTCAGCGGATGCAGCTATTACAACACCACTACCCAACCTTGATACTATTCAAGAGGTATCGCTTTAACAAAAACTATATGTCTAATTCAACCACTGCTAAACTTTCATCAAACCTATATGACAACCCTTGATAACATGGACATGATATATGTCCGGGAAATTGGCATAGATGACATAGCTCCCGTTTATCACCTGGGAGAAGAATTATTTACTAGCGATTTATATCCCTACCTATACCGCACCTGGGATGAGTGGGAGATCATTGGACTCTATAATACAGATCCAGAATATTGCCTAGTGGCCGAAACCGAAGGGGTCCTAGCTGGATTTATTTTAGGCACTATTATCACCAAAGCCTCCTGGACCTACGGTTATATTTTATGGATAGGGGTGAACCCACAGTTTCAACGGCAGGGAGTGGCAGATAAATTAGTTGATAAAGTCGTGGCGCGGATGATTGAAGATGGAGCGCGGTTTATGTTGGTGGACACCGACCCAACCAATATTCCAGCAGTCAAGTTTTTTAGTCGAAAGGGTTTTGGGAACATCCGTCAGCATATATTCCTGTCGATGAACCTCAGTAAACACCCTTACTATGGGAGACTAATCGATTACGAACACCAAAAAGCGGAAAGGGCAGGCTATAGGCGATCGCGCCCTGCCATTCGCCCTCGGAAGGCCGATGGTATTGTGAATCATGGGAACCTCAACCCCCTAGTGGGAGAGGGGGAGTAGATGCAGTGGATTTTGGCAGCGACGGAACAACCCCCAGAGTGGTTTATCCAGGAGGTAAAACAGTACCCAGGTGGTGGGTTTTTTGCTGCCCAATTATTGTGGCAGCGAGGTATCCAAGATCAATCCCAATTAGCAACTTTTATCAACTATCAAGCTTATGAAGGAGCAAGTCCCTTTGAGTTTGGGCTGGAAATGGATCTGGCGGTGCAACGCCTGCAACAGTCCCGGGATGGTGGTGATAAGATTGCTATTTGGGGAGATTTCGATGCTGATGGTATCACTGCCACTGCGGTATTGTGGGATGGCTTAGGGGAGTTTTTCCCGCAGCATCAGCAATTGATCTACTATATCCCTAACCGCTTGACAGAATCCCACGGGCTCAATGAGCCAGGAATTGAGAAGTTAGGGCAAGCAGGCTGTAAATTAATCGTAACTTGCGACACGGGGAGCACGAATATCTCGGAGGTCCTCTATGCCCAGCAGCTAGGTATAGATGTAATTATTACAGACCACCACACTCTACCCCCGGAACGTCCCCCAGTGACGGCGATTCTCAACCCCCGCTACCTACCGATGGAACATCCGTTATTTCATCTTTCTGGGGTAGCAGTGGCTTATCAGTTGGTAGCAGCTTTGTATCAAACCCTGCCCGATATCCCTCAACATCCCCTGACAGATTTATTAGATTTAGTAGCAGTGGGGTTGATTGCCGACTTGGTACAGCTAAGTGGGGACTGTCGTTACCTAGCCCAGAGGGGAATTCAACAACTCCAAGCTGATTTTAAACAACCCCCAGAACAGCGTCGTCGTCCAGGGATTGGGCGACTATTGGAATTGTGCCAAAAAAGTGGCGATCGCCCCACAGATATTTCCTTTGGGTTGGGACCTCGGATCAATGCGGTGAGTCGTATCCAAGGAGATGCGAACTTTTGTGTGGAGTTATTGACGAGTAGGGATGCTAAACATTGCCACCAGTTGGCGGAGGTGACGGAATTAGCGAATACCCGGCGGAAGTCCTTACAAAAGGATGTGCAGCTACAGGTGGAACAAAAACTCATCCACATAGACCTATCAACTACTAGCGTCATCGTCCTAGCAGACCCCCAATGGCCTGTAGGCGTGTTAGGCTTAGTTGCTGGACAGGTGGCACAGGAAACAGGACGACCAACAATTTTGTTGAGTACGGAAAACTCCCCACCTGAATTCCCCCTCGCCCGTGGTTCTGCTCGTTCTATTAATTCCGTCGATTTATACCAATTGGTCAAAGACCAAGCACATTTGTTGCATCGCTTTGGTGGACATCCCTTTGCAGCGGGGTTGAGTTTGTTGGCGGCAAATATCCCGTTATTTACAGCGGCAATTAACCAAAGATTGCGGCAATCTCTAGGAGGGGTGTCCTTAGTCCCCAAAGTCCAAGCTGATTTAATTGTGAAAGTGGCAGACTTGGGCAGGGATTTATTTTTGGAACTTAAATTACTGGAACCCTGTGGCATGGGTAATCCTGTACCTAAACTCCTGATCCAAAACTGCTGGTTTGAAAATTCTTGGCATCGTAACCAGCAGGATTTACAGGGGAAAAGGGTGCAATATATTAAGACAGAGTTTGATATCCGCGACGATTCTAGCAGTAGTCCCTTTCCGGGGATTTGGTGGGGACACTATAAGGATGAATTGCCCATCGGTCGATGTGATTGCATAGTTGAACTAGACCATAACAGCTTCAAGAAACGCTATGAAATTAGACTAATTGCTGTGCGCTCTAGTGCTCAATTGGAGGTCAATCCTAACTCCACCCTGCTCCTCGACTGGCGAAATCTCCCCCAACCAGAACACTTAGACTCAGCCCTAATCATTGCCGAATGTCCCACCAGTTGGGATGATATTCGGGCATGGTTGCAAAGATTACGCTCCCATCAACAACTAGCGATTGCTTGGTCAAAACCCGACCACCAAAAACCTGAGGAGATTTGGTGTACTTTAATTGGCATCGCTAAATATCTCCACCGCACAAATCAATTGGTGACGCGGGTACAACTTTTAGCAAAACTAGGTATTGGCGACCAAAGTCTACATTTAGGATTTAGGGCACTGAAACCTTTAGGGTTTACAATTCAGCTACAGGAGCGGTATTTACAAATCACTTGGAACCAGATTGATAGTTTTGAACCTGCTGCTTATAGTGCTATTAGCCAATTTCTGGCTGCTGTACAAGAGGAACAATTTCAGCGAGATTATTTTGCAGAAGTCCCTTTAGCGACTATTCAAGCTTTTGCCAGTCAAGTTAGAGGGTGTTTGACAAGTTTTGAGGAGTTAAATTTGATGCCAGTTGCCTTACTTTAGGGCTTGCTGAATAAAGCTAGAACCTCTTTTAAATAAGGGTTTCAATCGTTCTTATTCCAGACAGGTGCAAGACTATGGTAAATTGATGTTCAAAATCCCTGCACTTTGGTAGAAAATCGTGGGGTAAATTTGAAAAACCAACACTCGAAGTCCCCATTTTAGGCACTGTGTATCACCTAGATTCGATTTGTGGAGTTTTTCAGTAGACCCTACTTTAAGGATGCAGGGCGTAGGAGGAATCCCCATAAATAAATTTAGGGTATTTAATCAGGACGTAGTATTTCTGGGGCGACGCGTCTCAAAATCCAGATTTTTTGGTTTTTCATCAATAAATTTAGGGGCTAGTGTTGAACTTGTGACTTCAAAAATTTATCTATTATTTACTTACGGCCAATTCCAGGTAATTAAAGATCGTGGTTATAGATAATTGTGTCAGAGTTGTAATTGAAAAGGAAAATATACTGCAAGCGGTCATAATTTGAGGTTAACTGTGTCAGATGTTCGGAGTTAATGACTTTGTGAAGAGTTATAGATATTCACCAAAACGTAATAAAATTAGACTAACAGTCAGGATAAAGCTGTTAGTCTAATTGTTATCTATACCAAAGCAGTTACCAAGAGATCTATCTGTGCGTCAAGGGTACAAGAAGCGAGTAAACAAAAGGTTTACCAGAAACGATGATGGTCACGGCGTTCACGCGCAATACGTTCACGTTCTAGACGGTCAAAGCGAGCACGGTCAAAGCGAGCACGGTCAAAGCGATCGTGGTCATACCTGGCGATTAAAACATTGTGATCTATATGATCATGGGGGACAAAAACCTCATAAGCATTGGCATTTTGTGAGAAAGAAGCTGCAGAAATAGTTGCTAGGAAAGTTCCTAAGAGCACAGATTTAATGCGGTTCATATAATTCCTTTAATTCCTTGTGTTCAATAGTCTTAATATATCTGGCAAGGAAGAAAAGATGGATGTAGCGTAAGTCATATTTGCACAATGACTTTTGTCATTTACCCTACAAATCTTGCCTTATAGCTATTTTCATGTAAATTGAACTTTGCTCCGACCCCTTCAATTAAAACCTGACTTTTCCCATTAAGTCCTAGAAGCAAGCTCCCAGCCCTGACATAGGTCGTATAATTTAGACAAGCCTCTGCAGAGTCAGAGTACCTGAATTCCAATCGGACCACGACAATGCTCCAAATAACCTTCATTACGCGCAATAGCTGAGATAGCCCAATTAGGTGTTCCCAATTTCTAGGGCTTATGGTCATGGAAAAGACCTACTGATCGTAGAAAATATTCCGATCATCAGTTGTCCTCATAAAAAAACTCGGTAAGTGGGAAACTCAGTTCTAAAGAACTGAGAGGGAAGCGACTCGGTGACTTTAGTCACCGTCGTAATTTGACAATCTGGACTTAATTGAACTAATATATTGCTATCTAAATGGCAACTCCCCAGATATTTGGAAAACATTTAGATATTAAGTAGCCAGAAATCTAGGCATTGACCTAGTACGACTGGGTAGACGGCGTTTGACGGCCGTAGCGTTCGCGAAGCGTGTGCCTTGCACAGAGTTGGGTAAACCTCCTCTGTCAGCAGAATCTCATGGCTATAAGCCATGAGAGTGTCAATGAGGTAGCAGCGATAAGCGGGACAGAATTTTACCGAAGCCAGGCAAATCCTTTGCAAGCTAGAACCTTCTCCCTGTAAGTTGTCCTGTCTTAAGTTGATACCCCAGTCCCCCACCTACTTTTCAGGGTTAATATTATACTAAAAAGGTGTTGGAGCTTTACTTTTAAAATCACGCTTGAGATTAACAGGCAAAAGTCCAGCAATCAGCCGTTTTTAGTATAATTGTGTCGGAAAAAAAGTTCACTACTGACTAAGGTGTGTGATAATGTGAACACTCCTCGCGACAAATCATTGATGATTAACAACCGAATTTACGCATTGGAGTACTAGCCCCAAATTCAGATTTAGCTAGTTGCCACCTGGGGCTGCTGTTTCCAAACAGCATCTGCATACAGTGAAGTCTCGAAGTCTGCTGCAATGTTGCTAGTGATACGAGCTTCGTGTAATGACCAGTCAGCGAAGAATAAATCGTGACTGATGCGCTCTACTATTGCTGGTACATCGCGCCGGATGCTTGGTACATCCCCGATAGGTAGACCGAAGCTGACGAAGCCAGCAGGATTGAACACATGAATATCCTTGAGATAAGGGGCATTGCCAGGTATTTTCTCTTGGTATTCATGGGCGTTACCAAGGTAAGGGTAGGTGCTGAGTTGATCATCACGTTGCTCGGTTGGCGGCTCATAGCGATCGCGCCAGAGGGCAATGTGATGAGCAAATTCGACTAATTCCGGCCGCTTTGTCGGATCAACGAAGTAGCCAGTACCAGCAATCACAAAATCAAACTCGAAAATATCATCATTCACTTGAGCAACAATGTGATTGCCCTGGTGATGAGCAGATTTCCACGGTGCGGATAGGTGTAAGTGGAAGTTAGAGAAGGCGATCGCCCGTTCGATAGCGTCCTGCGGTGGCATAGAGCCAACCTGATTAAACCGCCAAGCTTGAAACCAGCGAGATGCGTCAGGTAGTTGTGAATAGTTGTAGTAAGCACCAGGATAACCCCGTACCCGAATCACTGGCACAGATGCGATTTGTGATCGTCGTGCGAACAAGTGTACTGCTTCAGCACCTGATTCCAGTGCTACTCCTGCCGCATCGAAGGCTGAGGCCGCAGCACCCACGACTGCCACGGTTTTGCCACGCAGCTGACTAAAGTCTATTTCATCAGCGGTATGTGCATATAAAGTTCGTGGTAGAGATGTCAGAACCGACGGTATGTATGGGCCACCAGTACCTGCTACACCATTAGCAAAGATAATCTTACGTGTGGTTTCTACCTGTGGGATACCGTTAACTTCTAAGTGCAGACGAAAGAAACCTGTATCTGGCTCAATTCGTACTAATTTCGTCCGATACCGAACTGGAATACCCAGGAAATGTCGATACCAACTGAGGTACTCTGCCCATAACACTCGTGGAATACGGTCAAGTGCTGCATATGCTGCCCTACCATGCCGCGCCTCGTACCAAGATTGAAATGACAGTGCGGGAATGCCCAGTTCTGGACCTGGTAGGTTTTTCGGTGTGCGGAGCTTTTTCATCCGCGCTCGTGTAAGCCATACACCAGCATGGGTTTCGTCCTCAGCTTTGTCTATAATTGTCACGCGGCCGATGCCGGCACGCCGCAAGGCAAATGCAAAGGTGCTGCCACTACCACTACCACCTACTATTGTGACATTGTGGTCAATGTCTGGGTGCTCAAACACCCAATTTTCGGGATCAAGACCGAGTAGGCGCAATGCTTCTCGTGCAGCAAAATCAGGGTCAGTATTTGTTGTCATATCAGTTTTTCAGGATGAAATGATGTTTTAGGAAGATTCGTGCTGGGAGAAAAAATGCAGAAATTTGGTAAAGTTAAGCATGACTTTCTCTTTCTTGTTTTACTGGTACATTGGAATACCCAGAGCGAAAAGATTGGACACTATTTTGTTCGGGATAATAACGATGTCGCCAAATACTTCCCGTGTCATTACCCATGATATGAATTGAGATAGATGGAGCAAAGACTGTAGTTGCTTTGACAGAGTGAATGTCATTGTCTGGAGGCAATAGATGGTAAATATCACCAGTTTTTACTTGATATGTGCCTACAGTTTCTATCTGGGCGTATCCTTCTCGTTCAATGCTATCCACACGACGATAAACTGTTTCTTCCTGCTTGCCTTGATATAAACCCACCATTCCCCAAGACAAATGATCATGGACAGGTGTTACTTCATAGGGAGGAATCACCAAACTAAAAATAATGAGCGATCGCTCTTGGGAACGATATAGTAACCATTGCCCAATCCCTCCGCCTAAACCACTGTCAAGATTGGGCTTGGCAAAATGTTTTGGCAGCCAATTCTCTTTTTTCAAGAGTGCTGCAAAGTGAGGTTCTAGAGCATTCAAGGTTTCTGTGCGGTTATAAGCAGTGCTAGAGATAATTTCTTTAGCGATCGCTACAAACTCACGCAAGTCAGGACTATCAACAAACCATTGGTCTGCTTGTAAAGGTTCAAGAACAGTTGTATGAGGCATAGTTTGGGCTTCTTCAAGCTATGGTTGCAGTTTATCGTTCTTCTCGTTGCACTTGTTGACCTACTAAAGGAATTACATCTCGACCGTAAATGATCGCATCTTCCACTGGTTCAAAACTAGGAATCAATAGTGTTGTCACTCCTGCTTTATAGTAATCAAATAATGAATCTGCTACCTGTTCCAGATTCCCTACCAAAGCGGTAGTATGACCACGCGCACCAGTAGCATTAGAAGAATCCCCGTTTCGGTAATGGTGTACCGTTAATTTCGTAGTCGCCAATCGCACGGGCCTTAAAGTGATTGGGGTTGTGTGAGGACAAGGTACGGGCGTTACGCCAATGACGGTCAAAGTTGGAGCTTTTCTTCGTTGTGGAAGCTCCACCAACTTCAAATAGTAAGGTGGCTGAACGTAGTGCTAAGTCATCGATAATCAATTTGGCTTTGGCTGCACTTAAAGAAACTGACAGTCCTGTTGTCTCTGATTCCTCTCCCTGGTCTTCGGCAGTGGAGAGGTGGTCAAGGCCATCAGCCGCTGCCAAGACAATAGCCTCGGCAGCAAAGGCATTAGCAGCAATCAGCCCGACAGTCTGCTGCAAGATTGGGTCTTCTGCTGCTTGCTCGGCTACGGCATGATAGAAGGTCCGGGGTCGAGTAAGAACGAGGGCTGTGGCATCCCGCAGAACGCTGCGAATAATGCCAGCATTGATGGCAGTTAGGAACAATTGCGGGACGATGTTGTAAGGCAGGTTGTCTTTATCTGAATCAGTATCAAAAATTACTTCTTCTCTCTCTACACGAACATTGGTGAAGGTAGTTGTTCCCGTCCCTGTAAGTCTTTGCCCGAAGCCATCCCAGTCATCTACAAGGTTAATCCCCTCCCGTTTAGTAGGAATGAGTACGAAGGCTGTCGTATCATCCGGCGCTAACACACGCACAAAGATTAAGTCTGCATAAAGGCTGCCAGTGCTGTAATATTTTCTCCCATTTAGACGATAACCATTGCCATCGGGTATTAATTTTGTATTCACAACTTGGCCACCACCGGCTCGCTTGACTTCTAGTTCGGTGGAAGCAAGTCCAATAATCGCACCATCGACAACAGCCTTGAGCCATTGGCGATTCCTCGGGGTGCGCTCAGAACGCAAAATCCGCTCTGTGACTGAGAAATGATTCCGCACGATGTGAGCAACATTTGGGTCAGCATCTCCCAGCCGAATCACAACCTCGAACAGTTCGCGGGCAGTGCTGCCAGATCCACCTTCAGCTACAGGGATTCGCAGTGCACCCAACCTAGAACGCCGGATTAATTCCACCACCTCAAAAGGCAGGATGCGATCGCGATCACGATCAGAAGCTCCTAGAGCTATGTAATCGAACAGAGCTTGCAGTTGGGGAGATTTAGCTGTGATCGGAGTCGAGAACTGGAAGGTGGAATCTATAACTTTTTCTTCAATTTGAGTCATTTTTTTCTTTTTGTGGGCGAATTTTTAATATCTAGTTAAGTAGTTGAGCAGAATTAATTACACAGACTCTGGGCTAGAATCCTTTATCCAGTCTAGATATTAGTTTGTAAATATTTCTGTTCGGTTACTTAAAAATGAACTTTTAATCCAAAATCCAAAACTGGTATAATCTCTATATAGCGATCACTTGACTTTCTACTGTTAACGTCCGGACTCTTGGTATGATTTCTGTTGTAAAACGTTCCATTTCCGTAGCCAATGGCTGGAATTGTAGCATGAAAGTGCCAATTCCTACTTTAGTAAATTCAGCAATTCGATGAGCAACAGTTTCATAGCTCCCCACTAAGCCAGCCGCAGTACCGCCATTGCTCCCCACACCAGGGTACTTGGCCATATTTTTAAACATGACTACTTCTGAATCTACACCCTTGAGTAATTCCGAGCGATCGTCTTGTGCTAGCACCATAGCTCTGAGATTTTGATATTCTTTTTCCGCTTCCTCGTCTGTCGCTCGAGCAATGACAAAAGCTGACATCGCAAAACCCAAAGGTTGAGAACGAGAGCGAGTTATTTGAGTAACCTGAGCAATAGTTTCGCGGATGACTTCAATTGGACGACCGTTAAGGAAAAATGTATGTGCCTCTTTTGCGGCTAGTTCTTGGGCTGGTTTTGACTCTCCACCCACATATACACGCGGATGTGGTTTAGCGATGGATGGTGGACTGAACTTTAATTCATTGATCTGAAAATAATCGCCGTGGAAGTTAACTTTTTCTCCACTCCACAGAGCCTTGACAACTCTAATCCACTCATCGGAGTAACGATAACGCTCTTCGTGAGAAAGGAAGTTAATCCCTGGTTTTTCCATTTCTGGTCTGAACCAAGCACTGACTAAGTTAATAGCAAAACGTCCACTACTAATTGCATCAATACCTAAAGCCATCTTTGCTAGAACGGCGGGATGAAACAGTAAAGGTTTTACAGCTGCAATAATCTCGATAGAGGTTGTTGCTTCTGCAAGTGCTGCTGCTGCTGTCCAGGTTTCTAGCTGGTCAAATTCTTGATTCCTGGGATTGATGATATGTTGCGCTATCAAGGTTGTGGTAAATCCGCACCTTTCTGCCAACCGAATTAAATTCTTGGCTCGTGAGTAACTAGCATCACGAGGTTCAAGAGGATGGTTCATCACGCCGCAGTTGCCGTAAACAGGTATCCAAATCCCGTAGCGTAGCTCAGACATAACTTTTTAGAACCCTGTTAAATTAGGTTGCTACAAGTTTGTTTTACACTCAAACTATTTATACTGTAAATCTATTGATTTACTGTAGTATATTATAAGATTTACATAAATAAGTGAAAAAAACAAGGGGCAGAGGGAATTTTTGACTAGAGAGTGGGTCGAGTAGAAGTGCTTGACCTAAAAAGCAAGATATGGGTGTTGTTAAAATCGGGAATTTTAGTATTCCATTTGGGTGCGTTCGCGCAGCGTCTCGTAAGAGATTGGCACAAAGTACCCGCTTTGCGAAGGCTAAAAATCAGACCCAAATATTTTACCCAGAATAGGCATTTTATCCTAATTCACATACCTTCGTTTTTGTCAACATATAGTGGACCGTAGCAATTCCAAATTCAAAAATTTAGGAGCAGTCAGTAGCTGGCAAGGGTACTGATTCAAATAGCGTGAAGTTAATCAAATGCTGCCAGTTGTCAAACATCAAATACTTAGTCCCGGATTTCTCACAAGTCCCGCGATCACAATCCTCGTAATCTTTACCCAGGATATGTTTAGGGCATTTTTAATGGGTTATTTTTTGATGCAGTGTGAAACACCGGAATCTAGATTTTATAAGGCTTTGAGAATTATGGTGAGAAATCCGGGTTAGTGATGGCTAAGGATATCTTGAAAGAATCCTTTGCGAGCACCACGCTGCAAGCGGATTTGTTGGTGGAGCTTGTCAACCAGATATAAAAAGGTGTGGAAGATAAATGCTAAGAGATTGAGGATCAGCAAGATGGCAGCTAAATGGTGTTGTCCGTGCCCAAAGTTTTGTTCCGACCCACAACGACTGTGCATATGTCGCTCATGTTCTAAAAAAAACTCGCACTTCATGAAAAATACTGTAAAAGCGCCTAGCACGGTATCTTTGATGCTGTGGCGGGTTGCATTACTGGGTTGGCTGCAGACTAAGCCTTAAGTGGCTACGTTATGGGCAAGAGTTAAAGACCTACCAAGGGATGCCAAGCTATCCCTTGCTCTAGAACCAAACGATTAAACATCTGTAAAGGGTTAAGGAAGTGTCGTTTGGATAGTACCTTGTCAAAGCTCACATCACCGCGAAAGGGAGGCTCTTAGGAGCGAAACCATTATGCGTACAGGGTTGTGAAATTTGGAATGGCAATTGTCCCATTGAAAGTGCAATTGCATTAGTACACCAAGTCGAACAGCCCCAAGGCGGTAATGGATGACTAAAAAAGATTCACTGCGACTAAGAGGGTGTTTGAAAAGTCCTTCAGCGTAGATTTTACTACCCCAGCCTCTGAGAAGCGGGTACGAGAGAATAAGGGTTTTGGGGTTTGCAATGCAGAAACTGCGGCTACGCCAACGCCCCCCTGAGTTGCACTTGAGGCTCAATCTGACCCTTTTCAAACATCCTCTAAAGTCACCGAGTCGTTTCCCTCTCAGTTCTTTAGAACTGAGTTTCCCACTTACCGTGTGTTTCTATGATAAGTTTGGGTAATTCTTCGTATCTCTTCCACCGTCCAATCCCGATGAACCCTATCAATTAAAACCCCCAACTTCTGGGCATCAGTAAATAAGGTCTCTCTCCACCGTTTACGGAATTTACCACCAGACTTAGAACGAGTCAAAAACCATTACCACACCTACATTTTTGAACTCCGAAAAAAAATGAGGCAACCGGGAGTGATTACCTAAAATCCTGGCATTGCTTGTGGATGGAAGCTGCATCCTAACCGTGGGTACAGTCAAATGTCAAATCCAAAGTTGTTTGATAATTATCAAAGTCCACAGTAAACCTTTTGGTTATCTACCATTTTGGAATCCTCTACAGTAGGAAATTATTTTTTACTTGGTCTATCACCTAATATTTACAGTGATTTGGTCGATAATTCCTATTAGTCAAATTCTATTACGCCCACGGTGAGCTACTTATTAGTAGATCAAGAAAACTTAACGAAAAGCTCACTGTAATGACATAGTTGCACTATTTGTGTTACAACTTGGCAGAAAAAGGCTGATTCACGGCATGAAAAAGACTATTTTAGTTTGTTGCTTATTTTTAATTTTGACATTAGTACCTGCTTATGCGTCTACTACCGTATCTATTGAAAATTTACGGCAACAGCAGCAGCAAATTAAACAGCAACATCAGAACATGGTTAGGGAAGGTAATCACCTCACCAATGTGCAAGAGGGAGCGCAAACAAACCTCACCAGTATTCAGCGAAACTTACAAAGCACTAACAGCCAGATTCAAGATAGTGAGTCACGATTAAAAGTAGCTACAGAACGCCTCCAGCAGTTGGAAGTGGATTTGGAAGTAGCATTAGATACCTACGAAAAGCAGCAAGCAGCCACAATAGCAAGATTACGCTTACTCCAGCGATCGCCAGCAAGTCAGGGACTAGCAGTTTTACTCCAAAGCCAAAATATCAGTGATTTTATTAGTCGTCGTCATCAATTGAAGTTGGTGTATCAAGCAGATCAAAAAATTTTAGTCAAACTGGGTACCCAAGCTAACTTAATGGCTGAGCAAAAAGCCCAAGTCGAACAACAAAAAAACTCCATTGCCTTAATTAGAGAGGAATTGCTAGCTCAAAAAGCCGACGATCAAGCCCAAGCCCAGTTACAGTCGGATCTGATTGGGCGTTTAAATAGCGATCGCCTAGCCTTAGAAGTTGCCCAAAACCAGCTAGATCAAGATTCCCAGAGTATAGAGCTATTAATTCAACAAAAGGTTAAGGAAGAGGTACATGAAAAAACCAAAAGTAAAAATGTGATTATTCGGGGCACCGGGCTACTAGCATATCCTAGCGATGCGCCCACTAGCAGTCCCTTTGGTTGGCGGATACATCCTATTCTAGGTTATCGTCGCTTTCATGCTGGACTAGATTTTGCTGCTAGCTACGGCAGTACAATCCGGGCAGCCGATTCAGGAACTGTAATTTTTGCTGGGTGGTATGGTGGATACGGCAGAGCGATAATTATTGATCACGGTGGAGGTTTAACCACACTCTATGGGCATACTAGTGCGGTGTACGTTTCCGAAGGACAAAAAGTAGAACGGGGACAGCCTATAGCTGCTGTTGGTTCCACAGGTTTATCAACTGGTCCCCACCTACATTTTGAAGTCCGGCGAAATGGGGTACCTGTAAATCCAGCAGATTATCTCTGATCCAAAAACTGTGCTATACTAGATGAGTGTAAGGGCGCGTGGCTCAGTGGATAGAGCAACAGATTCCGGTTCTGTGGGTCGGGGGTTCAAATCCCTCCGCGCTCGTTTTTTCCGTTTGCCAAATTATTGTCCGCGTTGACAATTTATTCGTCAGGCATCAATAATTTCTTTGCGATACTATTAAGAAGTATGGCAAAGCTATTTGGCTCTTCCGTACATAGTATGCTAAATTTATTTTTTCTTTGGTAGAATTTGATAGGAAAAGAGCGATCGCATGAGAGCTTGTTATCAG
>Ga0209611_10009870_pt1 | contig 14268 bp, 10 predicted proteins | sample S1TSphgellanicum_3_FD_187693 | JGI IMG/M metagenome (GOLD analysis project Ga0209611, IMG submission 187693) | Host-associated microbial communities from peat moss isolated from Minnesota, USA - S1T2_Fc - Sphagnum magellanicum MG (SPAdes) (version 2) | ecosystem: Host-associated > Plants > Peat... | reverse complement strand
GGTCGCCTCTGCCAGGGGCGCCGTCGCCCATCAGGCAAGGGGTTCTCCGTGTTCGCGCGGTTGTTCCCCATTCTCGGGATCACGTTCATCGACGTGCTCGGGTTCAGCATCCTCGTGCCGATCATGCCGTACTTCGTGCGGCATTTCGGCGCGTCGTATGTCGCGGTCGGGGCGCTCTTCGCCGTATTCGCGTTCTGCCAATTCGTTTCGGCGCCGCTCTGGGGAAACGTCAGCGACCGGATCGGCCGCAAGCGCGTCCTCGTCATCTCGCAGATCGGCGCGACGCTCGGCTGGACGGGTCTCGCCTTCGCGCCGACGCTCGCGTGGGTGTTCGTCGCGCGGATCGTCGAGGGAATCTCCGGTGGCAACATTAGCGTCACGCAAGCGTACGTCGCCGACCGCGTCGACGTGGCCGAGCGATCGCGAGCCTTCGCCTTCGTCGGTGCCGCGTTCTCCGCGGGGCTCGTCCTCGGGCCGCTCGCGGGCGGATTGCTGCTCGAGCGCTACGGCTATCGCGCGCCGTTCTTACTCGCGGCGGCGCTACAAGTCGTGACGCTCGTCGTCACGTTACTCTATCTTCCCGAAGACATCGCGGCGCGCGCCGAGACCGCGGCAGCGGCGAAGCTCTCCGACATCCCGCGTTACTTCGCCGATCCGAGCATCGCGCCGGTGCTCGTGCAGAAGCTGGCCTTCTCCCTCGGACTCTACGCGTGGTTCTCGGTGTTCGCGCTCGTGCTCGGCGCCGTTGCCGGATTCTCGCCGTCGCAGATCAGTTATTTCTTCGCGATCTTCGGCGCGGCGAGCGTCGTCATCCAACTCTTCGTCGTCGGTCGCCTCGTCGATCGCGTCGGCGTCCGCACGACCTCGAATCTCGGCTTCGCTGCCGCGCTCGCGTTTTTCGCGCTCGTGCCGTTCATGCACGACCGCACCGTCCTCGCGATCCAAGTCATCTTCTTCGCATTCGGACTCTCGACGACGAATGCAACGCTCGCGACGCTCTTGACCGACTCCGCGCCGGAACGCGTACGCGGTACCGTGCTCGGTGTCGGATCGTCACTCGAGGCGATCTCCGGCGTCGCGATGCCCGTCATCGCGACGGCCATTTTCGCAACGTACGGCGCGTCGTATAGCGGCGCGATCTCCGCGCTCTTCGTCGCGGTCGCGCTCGCGCTCGGCATCGCGGCACAACGCGGCGGAGCGCTCGCGTAGACTTCGGCTAACTCGCGCCGCCGCCGGGCGCGTTCGGAAGTGCGGGCGCGCCGCAACTATAGTCGAGCGTCGTGCTGCACGCGTGAAAATCGTGCTCCGTCGCGCCTCGCACGGTAACCGTAAAGTGTTGCGCGGGAACGTCGTCGGATTCGAGCGTCACCACGAGCGGGCCGGCCTTGAGGCCGCGTAGCGTAAAGGTTCCCGACCCGTCGGTCGTCGCGTGCGCGCTGCCCGCCGTGACACGTACGTGCGCGAGTCCTTGGCCCGTCGTGCGGTCGAGCACGTGTCCCGAGAGCATCGCGAGCGCGAGCGCGATCGTCATGCGGCCGAGGTCTTGCGGCGCGCCGTTTTCTTCGGCTTCTCCTCATCGTCGGCCGCGCTTTTCTTCGCGGACTTGTGCGCCGACGACGTTGCGACGCGCGACTTCTTCGATTCGTCGAGGCTGCGTTGCAACACGTCCATGAGGTTGACGACGTTGCTGGCCTTCGGCGCCGGCGCGTCGGCCTTCGGCGTTTCCTTGCCGGCCGCACGCGCCTCGATCATCGCGAGGATCTCCTCGCGATACGTGTCGCGGAATTGCGTGACGTCGAAGGCCTCGGTCATCGTATCGATCAGTAGCTTCGCGACCTTCATCTCGTTCGCGAGCGGCTTCTCTTGCGCCGGAAGATCGAGCGACTTCGCATCGACGATCTCGTCGGCGAAATGCATGAGCTCGAGCACGAGTGCGTCGCCGCTCGGCTTGAGCGCGGCGAGGTGTTCGCGCGAGCGGATCACGACCTTCGCGATCCCGACCTTGCCCGAATCGCGCAAGGCTTCGCGCAACAGCGCGTAGGCATGGCGACCGCGTTTCTCGGGTTCGAGGTAATACGGTTTGTCGAAGAGCATGGGATCGATCTCGCCGAGGTCGACGAACTGCACGATATCGACCGACTGCGACGCCTCGGGATTGACGCGCTTGAAATCTTCGTCGCTCAAGATCACGTAGCGGCCCTTTTCGTACTCGTACCCGCGCACGATATCGTCGTACGAGATCTCCTCGCCATCGATCGAGCAGCGGCGCACGTTATTGATGCGGCCTTCGTCCGTCTTGTGCAGAAAGTTGAAGCGGAGATCGTTCGTCCGAATCGCCGTTTGCAGTTTGACCGGAATCGTCACGAGTCCGAAGTTGATCGCTCCCGACCAGATCGCATGCGCCATTCTCTCGCTCCTTAGGTCCAGACCTCACGTGCTCGTTTGAGGGCGGGTTCGAGCCGCTGCTCGTTCCAGTACTCGGCGCCCCACAGGTCGCCGCGCTTTTCCAGCCGCGCTGGGGCATTCTTCAGCGTGAAGCGAGCGAACTCTGGCTCCGTTTCCTTCGCTCGCTTTCTCGCCATCGCTTCCACCTCGTCCCAGCTAATGGGCATGGAGACGGGCGCCAGCGCCCGAGCGCGGGTGCTGTAGGGCGCAACGAGAGTCTTCCCCTTACCCACCTGGACGTAATCCAGGTAAACCGTACCCGCCGGCCGCTTCGCCTGCATTCGCTCGAGGGTCGTCGTCGCGGGGAGCCTGGCGTGGAGCGTCCGTGCGACGATCTCCGCGAAACCCTTGCAAATATCGTAGCCGTACGCCGGCTCGAGCGGGACGACCACGTGGAGGCCGCTGCCGCCCGACGTCTTCACGAGCGTCTCCAACCCCACCGAATCGAGAAGGTCGCGGAGTGCCAGCGCCGTTTTGGCGAGCGTCGCGAGGGTGCACCCGTCGAACGGGTCGAGGTCGAAGAACACGAAGTCGGGCACGTCGAGCGAACCCGCTTGCGAGGTCCACACGTGCAGGACGATCGCCGCGAGGTTCGCGACGTACAGGAGCGTCGCTTCGTCGTTGCAGAGCATGAAACGAATGACGTCGCGTCGGCCCGAATCGCTCGGAACCGGCACGGTCTCGACCCAGCTCGGGGCACCCTTCGAGATGTTCTTCTCGAAGAACGACGGTCCGTCGATCCCGTTCGGATAGCGCTCTACGGTCAGCGGACGCCGCGCGACGTGGTGGAGCACGTACGGCGCGATGCGCCGGTAGTAGTCGACGAGATCGCCCTTCGTGATGCCGTCGGACGGCCACAGCACTTTCTGGCGATTCGTGAGCGCGAGGACGCGGCCGTCGACCTCGAGCGTGTACTTTTCCGCAGGCGACGCCACGCTATCACATTTCGTAAGAACGACTAATCATACTACTCCCGCGGCCGATTCCACCTATGCGCCCAAGAGCGTCCCCAGACGCTGACCCGCTGAATCGCTGCCGCGAGGCTTTCCATGCCGCGTACCGACATCCCAGCCGCCGATTCGCCAGCGCGGCTCGTCCCAGGCTCGCCACGGATCACGAGTGCGGAACTCCGCCGCGAAGTCGCGGAGCTCGTCGCGGAGCGCGACAGCGCGCGAGCTGAAATCGAACGGGTCAACGCGGAACTCGAACGTCGGCTCGCCGAACGGACGATCGAGCGCGACGTTGCGGCGCGCGACGAAGCGCTCGCCGAGCTCGGCCGAACGAATGCCGAACTCAAGAAACGTCTCGCGGAACGGACGGTCGAGCGCGATTCGGTCGCAAAGCATATCGCCCTCGCCGAACTGACGCGCACGAACGCGGCCGAAGAGCAATTGCGACGTCACGCGGTGGAATTAGAATCGGTCAACGCCGAGCTCGAGAGTTTCAGCTACTCCGTCTCGCACGATCTGCGCGCGCCCGTCCGTGCGATCCTCGGGTTCGTCATGGCGATCGAGGAAGAGTGCGCGACCGATCTCGGCGTCGAGGGTCGGCGCCTGCTTTCCGTCGTCTCTCGCGAGGCCTCGCGCATGGGCGAGCTCATCGACGACCTCCTCGAATTCAGTCGCATCGGGCGGCAGCCGATATCGCACGATCTGGTCGATATGGCGGCCCTCGCGCGAGAAGCCGCCGCGGCGGACACCACCACGAGCGAGGGCGTTCGCTGTTCGATCGAGATCGACGACCTACCGCCGGTGCGGGGCGATCGGGTGCTCCTCCGTCAGGTTTGGGTGAACTTGATTTCGAACGCCGTTAAATACGCGGGAAAAGAGACGGCGCCGCACGTCCACGTCTGGGCGACGAACGAGGGATCGACGACGACGTATCACATCCGCGATAACGGCGTCGGCTTCGACATGCGGTACGCGGACAAACTCTTCGGCGTTTTTCAACGTCTCCATCGCGCCACGGAATTTCCCGGCACCGGCGTCGGCCTTGCGATCGTGATGCGCGTCGTGAAGAAACACGGCGGGAGCGTGCGGGCCGACGCACGTGTGGGCGAAGGCGCCACGTTTTCATTTACACTTCCGAACGGAGACGCTGCATGAACGATTTCGACGATATCGACATTCTTCTGGTCGAGGATAACGCGAGTGATGCCGAGATGACGATGCGGGCGCTCAAGAAAGCCACGTTCGTGAATCGTTTGTACTGGGTGATGGACGGCGTCGAAGCGCTCGCGTTCGTTCGTTGCACCGACGATTTCGCCGAACGCGATCCGCGCAAGCCGCCGCGCCTCATTCTCCTCGATCTGAAGATGCCGCGCCTCGACGGTCTCGACGTCTTACGCGAACTCAAAGCCGACGCCGCGACGCGGAAGATCCCGATCGTCGTCATGACGTCCTCGAATCAGGAGCGCGACATCACCGAAAGCTATCAGCTCGGCGTCAACGGCTTCGTCACGAAGCCCGTACAGCTGAACGATTTCACCTCGGCCGTCGGAAAAATCGGGATGTATTGGTTGAGCATCAATCAACCGCCAAGCGCGTGAGCGTCGCGGTCGCGACGATGACGATCCGGGCGCTCATCGTCGATGACAACGCTGCCGATCGCGAACTCTGCGTCGCGGCACTCCGGCGTTACGGAATGTCGGTCGAATGGGTCGCAGCGGAGGGCGAAGAGGAGCTACGTGCCGCCCTTCGCTACTTCGTGCCCGACGTGGTGCTCTGCGATTTCAGCTTCCCCGATTTCGACGGATTCGCCGCACGGCGTATCGTTTATGAGGCGTACCCGGAGTGTCCGCTGATCTTCGTCTCGGGCGCGATCAGCGAGGAACGTGCTGCGATCGCCCTCCAATGCGGCGCGGTCGACTACGTGATGAAATCGACGCTCGTCCGTTTGCCGATCGCGGTCGAGCGCGCGGTCGCCGCCGCCCGCGCCGCCACCGACGTCGCCACGCGCGCCCGCTGGCACGTGAAACGGCTCGAGCGGCTTTGGGGAATTGCAAACGACCCATCACTCGAGGGCGCGCAACTCGCACACGCGATGCTGCTCCGCGCCTCGCTCGATCTCCGCGCGCAGCAGTCGTTCCGAGCGTACCTCTGTCGCGCCGTCGACGACGGAGCGGCCATCGTCGAATGCTCGGCGCGAGCGGGCGACACGCGGGATCCGGCCCTCGAACTACGCGCCCTCCGAGCACTCGGCGCTCGCGGTATGCGCTCCGGTTCGCGCACCTACAGCTGGGCCGACACGTCGCACGATAACGACGCGCCGGACGAACTTGCGGCCGCGGATTGGCATTCGGCGATCTGTACGTCGTTCGAATCGGGAAACGCGCGCTACTGGCTCGCCTTCGCGGCACCCGACCCGTCAGCGCCGTTCGGCGACGACGACTACGCCTATCTCGATGCCCTCTCCACGTTTTTCTCGAACTATGTGGAACAGCGTTGGCGCGAGGAGCGGCACGACTACCAACAGCGGCACGACGGACTCACCGGCCTCGTCGACCGGCCGCAATTTCACGCGCAGGCCGGCGCGGCGTCGAAGCGCACCGAGGGCTTCGCGATCTTCATTTTCGACCTCGCGGCGTTCCACGAGATCAACGACGCGCATGGGTACGCGGTTGGCGACGCCGTTCTGATCGACGTCGCGACGTCGCTCGCCGTGCGCGCCAGGCCGGACGACGTCGTCGCCCGCGTCGGAGCCGACGTCTTCGCAATATTCGTCGCGTGCGAAACACGTGACGTCGCGCGCGAGCGCCTCGACGACTTCGCGAGCGCCTTCTCTCAACCGTTCTCCACTGGAGAGCTGCCGACCGACGCCGAAATCGCGCGACCGGCGTGCGTCGGCGTGGCGATCGCTCCCGACGACGGCTCCGCTTTCGAGGAGATTTACGCGCGCGCCGAAGCCGCGCTCTCGATCGCTCGAGAGCGCGGCCACGGATCGACGGTGTTCTATGAAGAGGGCATGGATCGCGAAGCACAGCTTCGCGCGACGCTCCTGAGCGAGATCGCCGAGGGCCTCGCGCGGGATCAATTCACGCTCTACTATCAGCCACACATCGAGATCGAGAGCGGTCGCGTGACGGGCTGCGAGGCCCTCATTCGCTGGAACCATCCCGTTCGCGGGCTCGTGATGCCCTTCGACTTCATCCCGTTCGCCGAACGGACGGGCGCGATCGCGAGCATCGACGACTGGGTCATGGCGCACGCGTTTGCCGCGGCCGCCGAATTGAGCGGAGACCGCCCGGAATTCCGACTCTACTTCAATCTCTCGGGGCGCCAGGCGGGGAACCCAAGCGTCGTGCGTGCGTTTGCCAACGCGGCGCGCGCGGGCGTCCCACTCAATCACATCGGCGTCGAAATTACCGAAAGCGACGCGATGCGCGACGTCCACGCGACCCGCCGCGTCTTTCGCGCCCTACGCCGTCTCGACGTGCACGTGGCGATCGACGATTTCGGAACCGGCTTCTCGTCGCTCTCGTCGTTGAAGCAGTTCCCGGTCGACATCGTAAAGATCGATCGTACCTTCGTCTCCGGTGTGACGACGAACCCCGACGATGCGGCGATCGCGCAGACGATCATCTCGATCGCCGATCACTTCGGCTTCGCATCGCTCGGCGAAGGTGCGGAAACGCCCGCGGAAATCGCGTGGCTACGAAGCCACGGGTGTCGGTACGTGCAAGGCTACGCGATTGGTTTCCCGATGCCGATCGACAAGTTCAAAGCGTGGCTCGCCGATCACGATGCGAAATCGCTCGCCGCTCGTCTCGCCGACACGACCCCCGAACGGCGCCGCGCGGAACGACGCAAGGCAAAGCTCGCTACCGCGATTTAACGAGCGAGCGGGACGACTTCGCCCGCTCCCGGACGACATCGCTCGCGTCTTTGTCGACGCGCAATGCAACGAAGACGGGGTGGCGCATCGATCCTTCGCGCGTCCACTCGGTAAACGTCACCTCGGCGACGAGCGACGGCTCCACCCAATGCGCGCGCGTCTCCGTCTTCGGCTTCTCCGCAAACGGCGACGTCTCGCGTTCGAGCGGCGCGAGCTTCGCCGCAATCGACGCGAGCTTCTTTGCATCGAAGCCCGTCCCGATCGAACCCGCGTAGACGAATTTGCCCTTCTCGTACACGCCCGCGAGCAAGGCGCCGAAATGTTTACGGCTGCCACGCGCCTCGGTCCAACCGCCGATCGCGACCTCTTGCCGGACGAGCGCCTTGATCTTCACCCACTCGCGCGAGCGTCGCGACACGTATTTCGAGCCGCGATGCTTCCCGACGACGCCCTCGAGTCCGCGCGATACCGCGAGATCGTAGAGTCGGACACCGTCTTTGCGAACGTGCTTGCTCAACATCGCCGGACCCACGTCCGTGAGCAGCGACGCGAGAACGTCCTTGCGCTTCTCGAGCGGCTCGTCACGCAGGTCGCGGCCGTTCGCATAGAGGGCGTCGAAGACGACGAAGGTGACGCTGTTCTTCTCCGGATCGTTTCTACCGAATCGATCCAAGCGTTCTTGTAGCGCGCCGAACGACGCCTTGCCCTCGGCGTCGAGGACGACGATCTCGCCATCGAGGATCAGCGGACGCTCCGAGAACGACGCCGCGAGATCGGCGAGCTCCGGAAAGCTCGGCGTGAAATCTTTCCCCGTGCGCGATGCGATCGCCACGCGTCCGTCGCGCTCGATCGTCACGAGCGCGCGGTAGCCGTCCCACTTCAGTTCGAAGAGCCAATCGTCGTCGTCGAACGCAGCGTCGATCGCCGTCGCGAGCATCGGCGACGCGATCGTGGGCAACGGTTCGAGTTTACGCGCGACCGCGCGTTTCTTCGCCGGCGTATCGACGGGGCGCGACGAGCGCCACTCCGGTGCGGTGCGATCCGCCTTGATGTCCGCGAGCGTCTTACCGGATTTCACGGACTCCGCATGGTCCTCGGCACGCCACGTGGGGTCGACGAATTCATCGCGTTCTTTGATCAGGAGCCACGCGTTCTCTTCGCCGCCACGACCCTTGATGTGCACGAGCGCGAACGCGCCGTGCAGCTTCTCGCCGAACATCTCGATCTTCACGGAGCCCTTCGCGATCTGCTCGCTTAGGTTCGTTCCCTCGAGAAGACGGTACGTGCCGCGATCCCACACGATCACCTCGCCCGCCCCGTAATTGCCCGCCGGAATCGAGCCCTCGAACTCACGATAGTCGAGCGGATGGTCCTCGACGGCCATCGCGAGCCGCTTGTCGTGCGTATCGAACGACGGCCCCTTCGGAATGGCCCACGATTTGAGCACGCCGTCCGCTTCGAGGCGAAAATCGTAGTGCAGCCGCGTCGCCCGATGCATCTGCACGACGAAGCGTGCGTCCTTCGTCTTACGAGCGCGCGCGGACGTGCGCCCGGAGGGCTCGGGGGTCTTGGTAAAGTCGCGCTTCTTCTCGTACGTCGCGAGAAGGGCGCCCGATTTCTTCGCAGCCACGGAACTGTAGTATACCCCACTCGATGAGCCCGCCGTTATGCGGGGCTCCCGGCGAGCCGAAAATACGAGGACGGAGGGGTTTTATGACATTCGCACTCTTGCTAATCGTCGCGTCGATCTCGTCGGGGTTCACGTCGGCGAGGCCCGCCAGGCCGAACGATCCCCCGATGATCGTCGTCTCCGCGCCCGCGAGCACCCATGGGGCGATCTCCGGACTACACTTGGGGTCCGTCCCATCGGCGACGCGCAGCCACAGCCACGCGACATCCGTTCGCCCGCGGCCCGTTCGCTCGTAAAGACCCGCGGCGACCGCTAGCGGAGTCACAAAGGCGCCTCGCCGACCGATAGAGTTCACGAGTGTCGCCGTATCGCATCGCGTCGTTCGTCATCATCGCGGCGACTCTCGTCGCCGCGACGTCGGCGCGCGCCCGCGCCGCTGAAGCGAATCCGTTTGCCCATGCCGACGTCGTCTGGCTCTTCTCTCGACTGCCCGGCACCGTGGCCGCGCCTCACTTCGCGGGCGAGCCTCAACCGTACGAGTCCAAACGACTAGATATCTACGGCGTGCCCGACCCCTCGCAAACGAAGACGGGGCGATTGAACGACGGATCGTGGATCCTCATCTCCGAAATCGGCGGAGCCTGGCTCGTGTATCGATGGTCCGCCGGCAGCGCAACCGTCATCGGTGTTCTGCATCCACAACTGGATAGCGAAACCGTTGGAATCGAAGATGGAGCGATCGTCGATCGCGCACGCGTCTATTCGCCGGTCGGGCCGTGCGCGCCGGGTGCACTCCTGATCAGACGTTTTGCGATACGCAGTGGCGTGCTACACGAAGTCGAGCGGGAAACCGACCCACCACATTTTGCGACGACGCTCGCTCAGCCGCTTCCGAACCGGAAGCTCGACGACGAGACCTTCGTCCAGGCCCTCGCGGACCGAACACCGGGTCTCTATCGTATGTGCGACCACGGACACAATGACGTGGAATACGGAAACGGAACGTCGCGCTACTATCATGGCGAGAACATCGACGTCTACGGCTTTCCGATGGCCGAAGGCAGCGTCCGCTTTTCGAGCGGGTCGGCGCGGCTCATCGCGGTGCCTTTCGGTTCGGGAGGCAACGGCGGTGCGTTCACGGGCGCTGTCTATCGAATCGACCTTCCGCACCCCGTTTTGGTGCGCACGCTACGCTCGAACACGGGGCATCTTTGGCTACGCGCTCACGACGGCATCCTCGAAATGTTCTCGCCCGCGTACGGAGGGCCACGCGACGACGAGGCGTTCTCATCGCGCTACGACGTGCGCTCGTTTCGCTACGACGCACAGACACACGGCCTCATAACGATCGACATGAAGCGATATGCGGTCGCGACGTTCCAGCCGTCGACGAACAGCTATCGTTCGCTAGCGATCGCGAACAATGCGGGATTTCCATTCGACGGCACGGACGTCGACGCGTTAATCGAACGCCTTCCGGGCACGACGATCGAACGTGCGGCCGGTGGCGGCGACGATTTCTACGACTCTTCGAAGCGGTATGGCTTTTACGGGCGCCCGAATCCCGACGCGACGACGAGCGGCATCCTAGCGGATGGAACGCGCGTTTTGCTCGTCCCGTTCGATAGCGGATTCGCCGTCATGATCTTCCGACGATTTGCAAATCATACGATCCCAATCGATTCTCTCGTGGGACCGGACGACGTTGCAGAAACCGTGACCGTCGAACGCGGAGCGATCGTGCAACGCTTTCAAACCGAGACGTCGGGAGCGACGACCATCCCGAAGCGCGTGACCGTTACCTATGCGCTACGAGACGGTCGCCTCGTCGAAACGTCCCGCCTCGAGACCGCTCCGGTTCGGCCCACGAGCTCGCCGATCGCGTCGCCCTAACGTTCATCGTTACTGCCGCACGTACACGCGCCAATACCACACACCCCAGCTGCCGACGACCATCGAGTAGAGCATCAGGATCGTTGCGATGGGATTCGCGCCGCGACGAACGGCGAGCGCCATGAGCACGAACAGGAACGGTTCGAAATCGAGTGCATGGCGCATGCCGAACTGCGCGAAACCGTTCACGTAGTACACGAAGTTCGGCGCGGCCGTCAGCAACGTGAGCGCCCAAAGCGCGAGGACGAGACCCGCAGGTCGGCGTGCGAAGAATGCGAGCAAGAGCCCGGGCGACGTCCATGTGAGAGCGATGCCGGAGATCGAGGGGATCACGTAGGGGAACATCGGTATGAAGTCCGGATGCTGAACGAAGAACGAATCGAGCTGATACGAGAGATACATCAGCCGAAACGGCGAGCCCGTGGGCATCCCAGCGCCGTCTTGGTGATACCAGGCGGTGTAACCGATGTCGTACGGGAGTCCCCAGCGCAGCTCGTTATACCAGACCCACAGTGCGACGAACGGCACGAGCACGAGCACGAACGATGCGACGCGCTTGCGACATTCCGGCGTCGTGCCGGATCCGAACGCGAGCATCGCCGCATAGACGGGCAACGCGAGCACGAGTGCGAAGCGCGACTCCACGGCGCACGCGGCAAAGAGCGCCACGAGCCATCCGCGCCGGCCGCGCAAGAGTTCGAGCAATGCGAGGAGCGTGAACGCGACCGACGACACGTGCGCGATAAACCAGACGTCGCCGAGCATCGCGCACCAGAACAGATCGGTGCCGAGCAACAGGAACCCGCACAAGAGCGCGCGCGTCCGCCACGGTACGCCGAGCGTGCGCGCGATCTCCCAACCCGCGTAGGTCGCAACCGCACCGAGCACTTGCGAGAGCAGCGTCTGATCGACGTTGGTACCGAAGAACCGAACGAAGGGCACGAGTAACACCGCCGGCATCGGCGCTTCGATGATGTAGTACCGGCCTTGATACGGAAGCGCATCGATATAGGCCCCAGGCCAATCGATCCAGACGCGACCGTGCACGAACGCATCGGCCAGCAAAACGAAATTGTAGTACGGCGTGGGATGCCGCCCCGACACGACGACGAGTGCCACGAGCGTGATGCAGGCCGCGGCGACGGCTCCGAGGCGCTTCACGTGCGCGCTTTCGTGATCGCGTACACGTAGTACGGGCCATCCTTGATGAGATCGAGATGCAGCCCCGGCATCGTGACCTGGTCGCTGAACGACACGAGGTAGACGGGCCTCGTCTGCAGCCACGTGTCGATGTACGATACGTACTGCTGCGGCGCCGACGCGACGACCACGCGATTCCCGAGAGAATTGTCGACGTACGCGGCGTACGCGAGCGGCGTCGAATACGCCCATTCGGCGAGCACGATCGCGTTATCCGGCGTCAGCGACTTCACGTCCGAAACGTACATCGGCGCCGTGTAGTCGAGCCGCTGATCGAACATCCGCTGCCGATCGGTCGCGACCGTGAGAAACGACGCAACGAGTCCGCCCCAAAACGCGAATCGCAGCACGCTTCGTGAATCGAGCCGAAAGAGCGCGAGCACGAGTTCGAACCCGGTGCCGAGCGCGATCCCCGAACACCATAGCGTGAAGAGATAGTAACGATCGGGATCCTGAAGCTCGACGTACGATTCCGTATACGGGACCGGGAGCAGCGCGCAGACGACGAGCGCGATCCCGCGCGGATCGCGCCGGACGACGTACGCTCCCGCTCCAATCGCTGCGAGAAGCAGGCCGGGGATTCCGTACGTATCCTTGACGTGGTCGACGAGCGCCGTTCCGAAACGCGGATAGTCGCCGAGCGCGAGAAATCCCGCGAAACCGCTGTGCACGTCGAAATCCGCGCCCGTGATCACGCGGACGAAATTCGGCCACGTGTGGGGATCGTCGTAGTTCCAAAACGGGAGGCCGGGCGGCAAGCCGATCGCGACCGTCGGATCGAGACCGTGCGACGCGATCCACAGGCTCCGAAGCGGAAGGTACGCGTACGGCAGCAGTCCGAGGACAACGCCCGCAACTCCGAGCGCGAGCAAACGCAACGAGAACGTGCGGCGCGATGCGATCAGGATCGCGAGGCCAGGCAAGAGCAGCAGCGAGATGCCGTGCGTCGCGCCGGCAAGTCCCGTCGCAAGAGCCATCGCAAAGAAGTCGCGCGCGGATCCATCGCGCGCGTAGCGCAGGGCGAAGAAGATCGCGAGCACGCGAAACACGAGCGCGACGTCTTGCACTTCGGCCCGCGTCGCATCGCGCCACGGCACCGCAGCGAGCGCGAACGCAAGCGCGCACAACGTCGCCACGACGCGAGTCGTGCCGAACATGCGCGCGATCGGCATGAGAAACCCGGCGGAGACCGCGATCGCGCACGAACACATGAAATTCACGCGCCACGCGGCATTGCCGAACGGAATGACGTGTACGAAGAGCCAGCCGAGCAGCACGAACGCCGGACACGCGGGCGGGTGTGCGATGCCGAGGATCGCCGCAACCGTTTGAAGTTCGCCCGTATCCCACGCGGCGTACCACGGCGGAAGCGACGCGATATACATGCCGAGCGCCGCGAGTGCGACCGCGCACGCGAGGAGAACGTCCGCATGTCGCGCAGCGTACGCGCGAACGCTCACGAATCGACCTCGGTGATTTGATAGCGCGCGGTTGCGAAAACGCGGTGCCCGTGCGTCGCGAGATCGTACGTCGGCGGCACGATTGCGTATACGTGACCGAAACGCGCACGCCACGCCGCAAAACGCGACGCGTACGCGAGCGGCCAGCCGCAGACGAGGCTGCGGCCGAGCGTGCGCGGCACGTACGCGTCGTACGCGAGCGGCGCGGCAAACGTCCACGATGCGATCAAGAGCGACCCCGGAACCGTATACGATTTCACGTCGGCGACGAGCGGACGCGCATCGGCGTGTGCGCGCTCGCGCACCACATCGCTCGCCGCAACCGACGCGGTCGGCCAAAGGCCGGCGATCAGGAGCACCGTGGCAAGCAACGCCCCGGCGAGCGGCCGTTCACCGACGATCGCGCGCCCGAGCCACCACGCTCCGACACCCGCGCACGCGGCGACCGCCCAAAAACCTTCGAGTCCGTAACGCGCGACGTCCGACTCCGCGCCGAAATTCGCCGCAAACGCCACGTCGAAGACCGCAAGCGAGAGAAGGCCGAGCGCGAGCAGCGTCCGGCGCGCGCAAAGGTAGGCGAAGCCGGTCAGCGCGAGCGCGAGGACGAGATACCCGTACTCGCGGTACGCAAGGTCGCGCGCGAGCGCGGCCGCGCGGGCGACGCCGAGCGGTGCGACCGCAGCCGCGGCCGACGCGTCCGGACGAAACGACGTGCCCGTGACGTAGCGCAGAAACGATTGCGCGCTCGAGGGCGCGTCGTCGTCCCAAAACGCACCGCCCGTGATGCCGAGCGCGCGCCCGGGATCG
>Ga0209611_10009869_pt1 | contig 14269 bp, 10 predicted proteins | sample S1TSphgellanicum_3_FD_187693 | JGI IMG/M metagenome (GOLD analysis project Ga0209611, IMG submission 187693) | Host-associated microbial communities from peat moss isolated from Minnesota, USA - S1T2_Fc - Sphagnum magellanicum MG (SPAdes) (version 2) | ecosystem: Host-associated > Plants > Peat... | reverse complement strand
TAGGATGCAACTAATTTGGTGACTACTTCGACTAATGGGACATATCAACCTATTAATGGATGAAAATGAATGTAAAATCGATCCAATCAATAGGATGAAAATTTTAATAGTTGCATCATAGTTGTGAGAATGATCAAAATAGTTGAAATTTGGTTTTGTAGTTGCAAATGTTCCCAAATCCAGTCGCAAACGACTACAAGTTGCATGTAGTCGTAAATGGAGTGGTTACATTTTGGCTGATTTCTACTAGTGAGGCCTCCACTTGGGACACTCATATATGTACGACCTAACTAACCCATACATGTTGTAGGTAATAATAATTGTTGGAAGTGATTGCATTTATAGTCAATTTCTTTTACTATGGCATCTTAGTAGAACAAACTGATTAATGTATGCGCCTGAGTCACTTTCTTAGTATGGAACAATGGTAAGTCCAAGATGGAAGTTGCCACCACTAACTTGTGACAAAACAAGTACAAGACCGCCATTTTTTTCGTATAGCAAAATCAGACCCCAAGTTGCCTTTCACATATAAACGACATTTACATTGAGGAGAGTACACCCACCTTAGGAAAATGCATTTTTTACACATGCAGTTATTACATGTCTTGAGATGATCGTGATATTTTGGATCCTCCAGTACTTTGTCGATTGGTAGTCTATAGTTCATCAACACCAACCCTTTGGGTATTATCCTTTTTTCATCCAAATAGCCAAATGATGTTAAGACGGGTTATGGCAGATGGCAAAACTTATAACATCTAACAACAAGTATAATTGCATGTAAGGCATTTTTGTTGTAGGATGATCTCGTCACAACCAAAGCTTGGGATATTGTTGGATTATCAACTACAGAAAGATTAAACAATGTGCCTTCTGCTCTTGGATAATTTGTATTTTACAAACAACATACATTGTTATCACAAAAACATATACACCACCCAAAGTTACATAGGACAATCAGAATGCTTGAGGCTAAAAGGCGAGTATGATGTAGTTGGAGGTCATGCAAACATTTGGATGTGATGAAACCTAATAATGTTTTGGTCTAGAATATTTTCCATAAGTTTCTACACAACACACATTTAATGAATTGATGCCATTGAATGAGAAATTAACAACCTACCAATGAATGCACAAATGAAGATAACACCTATCCTCATTATAATCTATGGTGGTAAAACTTGCATGCGAGGTAGGGCTCTTACCTAGTAGTCCTAAGCAGGTCAAATTCCTCCTAGTGCATGTGTTAATAGTTGAACTTGTCTCCAAAATTACTGGTACAATATTTGGAATTTTTGTTTTCGTGCAAGATAATCTAGGTCTCCCTTCTAGTGTGCTACATATTACCATTTTAAACCCAATCAATGTTAGATTAAAATTGCACAAGGACTAAGAAAGAATTTGCAAACATGCTTTATTGCGATCAACAAATGTTGTTGAGAATAAAAAAATGTCTAAGTAGCTTTGTAGGCATAAACCGACGCACTCCCAAGTTCCTAGTTAGACCCAAATTGGGTCTAAGTTATTCACACAACAAAATTGTGATGAACTCGAGGCACGTTCCCAACTCTCAGCACTAGAAGGGGTAAAGGGGCATGTTGAAGCTCCAGGATGGGACTAGGAAGAGTGACAAGCTATTCACTTACTCGAACCTGCATCAAACCAACCAAAAAGTTGGTTAGATCACTTTCTGGAGCACCCTTGTGTTAGGACAAGCCACGGGCAACTTTGGACTCACATGACTCACCACGGCTCGGACTCGGGGGAAGCCACCACCTTTTCCCATATAGTATACTTTGTGCCTCTTTGCGGCACCCACATCCGAATGGCTTTTTTGTCCTGGGACTCCCAAAGAAGAGTCCCGAAACTATCCCGGTTTGGATTCCCGGGACTTTGCGCGATCATAATTCTTTACTCAAATTTTCGATTAAGATGAGGTTTGAAGCAAACTTGTAGCTCTCCTTGAAAGCTTTCAAATGATGTGTTGCACTTGACCTGCACGCACCAAGGTCGAGTCGATGAGTGTGAATTTCATCCTCACACTCTCTCCAAGTGGGGTTGCGACATAGACATTATCTAAAAAATTCTTTCATATGTTCCTAGCTACCATGGGGCCCAAATCACATTGGTTTTCTAATAGCTACAAATTACCAGTTATAACTTATGCATATTGGATTGAAGAACACCAATTGTTAAACAACTTTTTTTTTGTGTTTTGACTTTTAAATTTAGCAAGTGTAAGATGTAGACCATGCTTGGATTTTTGACATTTGTGTTCATGTTGTTTATGTTTCAAAGTCTAGCATAGATAGAGAATTTTGGCCATGGATGTGACAAATTTTTTAAAGGTTTACTAATATTATATTATTTTTTTGTTGGATTAGGCATTGTTTGTGATTATGGACTAAACTTGGGTGGACATACAAATCAATTTCAACAAATGCCAAAATTGGGTGTTCAGGGAATACAATATAATGGCTTGAATAACTTGTAGTAATTATAATTTATTAGTTAGGAGTAATAAACAAACTTATAGCCCATTTGAAGGTTTTTGCATTTTTTTCATTTGTGAGTAATTATAATTTGATTCATTTTGAGGAATTTAAACTTGCATGCTTTCATGGCTTTTGGTTTTGATATTAAAGTTGTAAATGTTAGTTTGCATCATTTAATTAAAAAAATTAACAACAGAATACTTTCATTGTTGTAGTTGAATTTTTCATACTAATATCACACAAATAATATGTCCATGAAAAAATCACAAAAGTATTTTTATTTTTTTTGTTCCATTCAATTTTATGCATGGTTTTTACATTCCTTAAACTTAGCTATTAAGATATAACAACAAGTTGGGCAATGGGAAAGACTTTACATTCAACAGTGGTGCTGAAAAGCTAGATCCCAACATATGCCAATCCCAAATATAAAGGCGCAACAAACAATGAAGTGTTGCTCCACATTATTTATCCCACATGCTTTGCCCAACATGATAAGCTTTTTACCTACATAATTGGGCCAAGTAATTTATGTTTCTTTAGGCGATCCCTTCAAAATTGGATATGTGTTTGCATGTTGGTGTGCCAAATTTCAATTGACATGGCTCACTAGTAGGAAAAATAGGGTCTACTTTCGGAAGTGCCCCAACATAATTTTGTGAGTAACATTCTAGCCTTTTAGATTTTTCAACCCCTATTTTGAACACAAGAAAAAAATTCAGGATTATATATTTACAATGCTTCTTGTTATACATAAGATTAAAATTTTAAAATTAAAAATTTGCAATTTATTTGACTATTAGTATGCAGTAAACATGCTAAATTAATTTTGAACATTAAATTCAAATCTCATAATTCACAGTTTTATAATTGAATCTTATTAGATTGTTATAAAGTATGTACAACTTCCTCATATAATGTGTTAGCATTTATCAACTTTGAGAACAATATTAAGTATATACAAGGATTTGAACCCTAATGCATCTTTTGCACGTGTGTGTGGGGTAGGTCAAAGGGATGGTTGGATCATTAAAAAGTTCATGTGATAGAGGTAAGTTTAATGGATGATGGGTTGGCCATGTCGCAACCCTAGTTTTGGGCTTGCGACCAAGGTAAAGTGGTTGTAAGGCTGCGAGCCAAGAGGAAGCCTGGGAGTCAAGGCAAAAAGGTCACAAGGGTGCAAGCCAAAAAGAAGCCCGTGAGTCACATCACATACTCCCGGGAGTGTAAGAAAGTTTGAGGGAGTATGAGGAAGTGAACCTTCACACTCCCAAGGCAACTCCCACTTTGGGAGATGGAGTCCCGGTGGACTTTCGAAACTTTAAAGAGCAATTTAAGGGGTTAAAACTCAATGGCTTGTGACATTATTTATATCATTGAAAAGCTTATAACTTAGATGTTTCAAATGGGCTCGCATTGCTCATTTGGGCATCTAAAACACAAGTTATGGCCAAAAGAAGGGCCTCGAATCAACTTGCCAATTTGACTCCCGACTAGAAAAAGTTAGGAATCGACCCGATTTACTTAAATTGTAAAGTGCATGCGACATACCGTTAGAAATCTCTCAAAGAGAACTACAATTTTGCTTTCGACCACATCTTGATCCGAGGTTTGCTTGCAAAGTTATGGGGTTTTACAATTGCGAGAGTCCCAACTAACGCAATTTCGAGACTCCCACTCGGGAGTCCCAGGAAAGAAAAGCAATTTGGATGTAGGCTCCATGGCCAGCCACAGAGTATACTATAAGGGGGAAGGTGGTGGCTTCCTCCAAGTCCGGGCCGTGGTGAGTTTAGTGCATTCGTGTTGCTCATGGTTCGTCCTAGCACCAAAGGTGCTCCAACTATGCACTAACCACTTTGTGTGGGTTGTGTGCAGGCCCGTGTGAGTGAGTGAAGCTTGTCAACTTTTCCTAGTCTCATCCCGGAGCTCCAACACGCCCCTCTACCCCTCAAAGTGTTATGAACTAAGGAACGTGCCCCAATTTCCTCCCTTTTTCGTTGTCTTCTACTTGGACTCACATTTGAGTCCTTCAAGGAGTTGGGAGTGCGTCAATGGACTAGTATCATCACATCTTTATGAATAAGTTATTTATTCAAATATCTTGATTTCATGCAATGAATTCATATATTTGCCACACATAGCATCCATGCAAACCATCCCAAAAAAATAGATTATTCCCAAAATTGGCCATAATATGTAAGGTAGAACTCTTTTATATTGAAATTATTATTTTAATATAACATGGTTTTAAATGTTTATTTATTGCCTTAGGTAGCCACACATTGATAAATTCATCTATTATAATTTAAATGTGTATACCTTCAGCATGCATGCTTAGTTCCATTTGTGTTTGATGGTTCAAGATGTCATATGTGGTGCATAAATTTGTCTTTGGTCCTTAGAAAACCAACCTTGTTTGAACTATTGATGCAAAGGTCACCACACGCCAAACATAAAATAATTTTGCACGAAGGGTTGGGATATGAATAAAGTTGCAATGCTAAACCTATTCCATATTTCTCATTATGTGCACATGTGGTTCCACTTGATCATTGACGCACTCCCAACTCCTCAAAGGACTCAAATGTGAGTCCAAGTAGAAGACAACAAAAGAGGGAGGAGTCGGGGCACGTTCCCTAGCTCACAACATTTTAAGGGGTAGAGGGCATGTTGGAGCTCCGGGATGAGACTAGGAAGAGTTGACAAGCTTCACTCACTCACACGGGCCTGCACACAACCCACACAAAGTGGTTAGTGCATAGTTGGAGCACCTTTGGTGCTAGATCGAGCCATAGGCAACATGGACACACTAGACTCACCACGGCCCGGATTTGGGGGAAGCCACCACCTTCCCCCTTATAGTATACTCTATGGCTGGCCACGGTGCCTACATCCAAATGGTTTTTCTCTCCCGGGACTCCCGAGTGGGAATCTCGAAATCGCGCCAAATGGGACTCTTGCAATTTTGGAGCCCCATAATTTTGTGAGTAGACCTCGGATCGAGATGCAATCTAAAATAAAGTTTTAGCTCTCGTTGAGAGCTTTCCAATGGTATGTTTCACGCCCTTTGTAGCTAAGTAAATCAGGTTTATTCCTGACTTTTTCTGGTCGGGAGTCAAATTGGTAGTTTGACTCTCGGCCCTTCTTTTGGCCATAACTTGTGTTTAGATGTTCAAATGAACAATGTGAGCACATTTTAGACATCTAAGTTTCAAGAGCTTTCCAATGATGTAAAGAACGCCACAAGCCATTGAGTTTGACCCTTGAAATCATTCTCTGAAGTTTCGAGAGTCCATCGGGAGTCCATTTCCCAAAGTGGGAGTTGTTTTGGGAGTGTGAGGGTTCACTCCCTCACACTTTCTTACACTCCCTTACACTCTCGGGAGTATGTGATGTTTTCTCGGGCTTCTTCTTGGCCCACACCCTTGCAACCTCTTTGCCTTGACTCCCGGGCTTCCTTTTGGCCCGCACCCTTGCAAACCCTTTGCCTTGGTCACAAGCCCAAGGCTAAGGTTGCGACATGAACCCCCTCCCCCACGAACAAGTTGTGTACATTGCATCTAAAACATTAAATTTGGAAGTTATGATTGGACTTCTTGTTGTGCTTGTAATCCTTAAGACATGGGGCCAAGTTTTCTACTTTGGTAGCTCCCCATATTACTTGAATATTGGATAATGGTTCTATGCATTGTATGTAGTTTTTTTTAACTAATATATTGAACCCCATTACCCTAGAACCATGATAAAACATAGAACAAAAAACAATTTAATCATTTAGTAAAAACAAAACATACTTAAATCCAAGGATGAACCTTGTGTAATTATACCATATAGCTTACTGCATCACCTTTGATAACATATTTCTCCCTTGAGGCATGATGTTGCCCTACAAGTTGAATCTTCCTTGCTTTTTCCATCTTGATTTGCAAAGAAGTTGCTTGAGTTGAGTTCATAATTTCTTGACATTTTGACATCTTTAGCATGAGTATCCCATTCATCTTTTGTTTCCTCCATGGAAGGCATGTCCACTAAAAATAGGTGTTCACTCCGTCAAAATGTTTGAGTGCATCCATGATTTGTTATGCAAGCTTTCATTCAAACTTGTGCCAAATATGTATAGTACTAATATGTGGACTATTAGTAGGAAAGAACCATAACCACTAGTAGAAAAATTGTCTTTTGCAACTTGTCTTATGCAACTAAAAAATGTTGCATGCAACTGCACATGTTGCATGCAACTCCAAAATAGTTGCATGCGAGATTTTTTAGTTCCATAAGACAAGTTGCAAAAGATAATTTTTCTTCTAGTGTTTAACTATAATATGTATGATGTGATCAAAACAAGCTAAAAGAAATGTTTACACTAAAGAAAAATTCATAATTTGGAAGCATGCTTGCACAAAACACAAGAAAATTTTACATAACTTTTATATAACATGAAAAAAAGCTTTAGCATTCATGTGTTTCAAGCCTTGTAAAGAACTATGGACAAAGTTATAGAGAATGTGACACCACTTAATATATTCAATCCTTTACTAGGAATGTCTAACCGTTTAAGTTTATGAAGCAAAATTGAAATACCAAGTTCTAAGTCATTCTAGAAGGGGTGGACTTTTAAATGGGTACAAAACTCTTTTATAACCTTTAATCTAGAAACCCTAATCCTTAACTTTAATTTAACCACACATTGTATCACTAGGTTTTATAACTTCAACATTTAAGATAAGATATCAAATTCTAGATCATTCTACAAAGGCTATAGAATGACCTAAAACCCTTTTAAAACCCTAAACTTAGTTATAACCACACATTATCTCACTAGGTTTTGTAGCATCAAGATTTAGGTTGAGACAAAGTTCTAAAGCATTTTATAATGGTCATAAAATTACTTAAAACCTTTTTCAAACCCTAAACCTTAACCCTAGTTCTAACCATATTTTGTATGACACGATGGAAATGCTTTTAGTTGATAAGTTACATTTAGGTTAAGTTAAAGTGCCAAGTTTTCCAACATTGTTTAAAACACTACTAGAAATTCTATCATATGCAACCACTATGTTTGCAATTGGGATGCAACTACCTGTCGCATGCAACTATCTTTGGTTTTTTATGCAACTACAATGGATTTTTGCCCTCTTTTTGGGTGTGTATGCAACTATGGTGCACCTATGATCACCTTCATCCCAACCTTTGGATGATTTCTATGATATATCATCGTATATATTTGATATATCATCGTATGTATTTGATATGCATATACTCATAGTTGCATGTGTAACCAAAATATGCTAACTATGGTCTTTTGGTAAGCTAGGTACACATTTTTTGTAGGCATGTCTAGGATTAGGGTTGCCTACAAATGACAATCCCATTGATAAGGTTTAGGATATAGGTGAAAAATAACCTAATCTATTTTGCCACCTACCTAAGATAATGTAGCTATCCCCAACTTTTAGTAGCTTGCTCCACAAACATTTAGAAGACAATTGACAATGGAAGATATCAATTTTACTTACAATAGTTTATCACTTGATGAACCAAAACAATGTATATGTCTATTCAACAATAAGGTCCAATTAATCCCCTCAAGATTACAATATGTGGGTTTGAGGGTTTAAATAATCTATTTTATTCCAACAATTATCCAGTACAAGTGAGGGTCTCATGGCACATATACACCTTATAGTCCATGTAATGCACTGTCAGCTCTGGGTGTGCCACCGACACACCATTGTGATCCAATGCCAATAACTCTACTCGTCTACAGTTTATCCACTCACTTGTTACTCACTTCTTGTTGCAGTAGGAAACTGATAAAATGCTAACCACACAAGTATGAGAAATGAGTTTCATCACACTCTTAGAAGTTTAGCATCTTAAGGGATGGTTGAGCTTTCTGGACCTTTGCAACACCTGAACCGCTTGGTTCAAGCTCCTCACAAAGTGCTCATTGCTGTCTATGGTTTCATCCCTGGGAATTTTCTTAGAATGCTTCACGTTCAGAGAGGGCCAATTGGTGGACCCAACAACAGTCTCCAGCCCCTTCACTCGATCTGATAACACGTCTAATGCCTGCACAGAACAGAGGTAAACTCATCCTCAACAAGTTGCAGTGATTATGAGAGGCAATATTTCAAAGGTTGGTAAAAGGATAGTGAAAAACAGAGCAGTTGCATGTATATATGCCACAAGTATGTAAGTTTATTTGGCAATGATATTTCCAAATTTAGATACCTTTTTTTCAATCCCATCTTATCCAATTTCTTAGACAAGAAAGAGTTGACCTGATTTAGCTGAGTGACCTCAACTTTCTAGTCTCTCTCTTGCTGTTCAATTTCTTTTTGGATAACACCCAGGCACCATTTTTTCTCGGTATTCAGGTGATTTTGTGATTCTTGTATTTGTTCCACTGTTTGGGAGAGAGTGTTGAGGGTGTCTTCCATCTGTATGCAGTTTGTATTTAACCATTTGCAGTGACACTGGACACAAAGTGCTACTAGAGTTCCGAGACTATACTCAATATCTAACCTGGGGGGAAGCGTCAGCAAGCACAGAAGCATCTTTCACTTCAGATATGCTGCCAGTTTACCTTTGGAGATGTTGCAAGTCATGTCCTCATGCATTTGGTGATTGGTAGTCATCAAATTAGGCATGAGAGATTGTTGCTGCTTAAGTATGGAAGACAACCATCTCTTCTCTTCCTGAAGTTCCTGGGTGATATCTTTGGCTTTGGCAACCTCAGCATTCATTGTATGTCACCATCCAGCAATCGCAAACTCAAGTTCATTGCCAAAGTGGTTTTGGACTTCGTGGGTGTGTTGTATTGCCAACTTCCGCTCATGCTCCAAGCTATCCTTCTCTCTCTCCAAACCCTCCTGCTTTATCATCAATGTGCACACATATTTCCATGATGAAGATGATTTTCTTCACAAGTTTCATAGCAATAGTTCAGATGACTAAGCTACAAATTACACATGTACCTGCAGCTGCATGGTTAGCTTTTGAGCTTTTTCCATTTCTGAGTTGAAGAAACCCAGAAGCTTAGCCAAAACTTGTTGGGCCTTGAGTGTAGATGCAGAAGCTTCTGAAACAACAAGTGATGCCACATGTTTTTCTTTGTACACAGCTGACATTGCATTCAGGAGTTTTGAAGTCTTTCGCTCAAGACACTATTGCACCTCCTGGTTTCTGTTTTGGGCTTCTGCAACAACAATCAGTGAATGTTCTTTCACCTTTGCAAACTCCTTGCTGACTTTGATGGACTCGGCAGCAGCAGTAGCTGCCATATCTCTCTCAGTTGCCAAATTCTCTTGGATCATGCATGGACCAGGACATGTGGTTCAAACATCCAAAATTTTGTAACCTGAGAAATGTTGTCTCTCTCTTATCTGAGGAGCATCATCATGCAAAACCAGCAACAAACCTGAAGTTCAACACTGTTGTATTCTTAGAGGATTTAATGCAAATTCCAACATGAAGCAACAGGCTGTTCCATCGTGTATTCGCAGTCTCCATGTTGAATGATCCCAACATTTCAGTAAGGAAGTTTGTTGCTTTTGTCGCTGATATGGCGGCATCTGCAGCTGCCTTAATTGCCACTTGCTTATGTTTTTTTACAATTGACAACGCTCTTGGCAAACCTTCTGGACCTTCTTTCTGTTAAGCATCAAATGCAAATTTTCTTGAACCAATTCGACCTGAGAAAATGCTATTGTGATGATGGTGATGCCTCTTCTCACAAGGGCGCTCACTCACTGGATCATGAACTGTGGCAAAACTCCAATGAGTCGAGCAGAGAAGGCATTCACGTAACTTACCCCTGTTGCTGCCACACTGAGTTCAAGCTTCAAGTCTTTGATCTCTTGCTTCACGAAAACGATCATTGCCAGCGTTTTATCGTACGATTTTTGCAAGCGCTTCTTCACCTCTGCTTTGACTGCGCTCATCATTTCACACTTGATATCGATGCAGGCATCTTTTAGTTGACGACGTATGAATGCACTCTCCCTCTCAAGTGCTTGTTGAACGATATTGCGTTCCGTCTCCACCATTCGTACGTCCAGGTTTAGGGTCTCAAGAAGCACCTGATCTGTAGTCGATTTTGGCTGTTGCTGCTACAATGTGATGTTTTGTAGAATGCGTATAGACTGTGTCTCTGAGAAGATCGACGATCTCATTTTGAGTTTTTTTTCAGGTGGAACTTGAGAATGTAAGAAAGCTTGCACCAAGGATGCAAGAGGACAATGAAGAATTGGAGAGGGAGAGAGGCAGCAGGCGAGTGGAAGGTGTCCGGGAGAGACTTCTCATTATGGAGAAAGTGGAGAGTCTGTCGCACCTGTACCTAGGAGGCTTGGAAGAGGTTCGTGTTAATGTCTTCAATGTGAAGCTTAGTTGCCGTGACCGCATTGATAAATTGGAAGATCAATGGAAAGAGTTTCAGCAGTAACAGCAGGAGACTGCTGTTGCATCCAGAGATGAACTTGGATTCGTGCCTCGGCAAGTAAGTTGCATCACTCTCACCTTCAGCTTCAAGACCCTGTGAAGGACATGTCTCATTGTAGGATGATGCCAAAGAAGGCAACGATATGGATTCCAAAACAGTAATGATCGTGATCTAAATCTTTGCGAGTTTGTTTGAGATGTTCAAGTTCTTCGTATCTATGTGGAGAACCTGCACGATGTAGATTTCCACAGCAATAATGCTACCGATGTGAATTTCTACGAGTTTGTTTGAGATGCTCAGGTTCTTCGTGACGACCTGGAGAACCTGCACGACATAGATTTCGATAGCAATGATGATCTCGATTTGAATCTCTGCGATTTTGTTTGAGAGGCTTAAGGGCGTCTTGACGATCTGGAGAACCTGCGCAACGCTATAGATTTCCATAGCAGTAAAGATATCGATCTGAATTTCTGCGAGGTTGTTTGAGATGTACACACCAGGGAGCACAAGGAAGAAAAAGAAGAAGGTATAAAGAGCTTTCTACCTTCACTACCTTTTCAACTTTCTTGAGGTCCTTCATCTCAAGCTTCAAATCAGTGCCTTCGTACAAATGTTATGTGATGGTTATGCCTTGATAAGAAGCAAAAATGTCCAGTAATTGATTGAGTCTGGCCAGTTTTGTTTTCACCTTTAGTTTCGGTTGTTTTAGTTGGCTAATGTTGTGTGTTACCTGACTACAAATGTTCAGACTCCAATGCATGGCGGAAGGTTAGGAGTGCTACTATAGCAGGTCCATTAAGACCATGGAACTTGCATGTGCCAACAATTCACAGTTTGCAACGTACGCAGATTTGCATTATAGATACACAAAGCTCATGAATGTTGTCTTCTCTTCCTATCACTCATTTTACATTCAACTGACACTGTTTTGTTTAGATTTTCAAGACAATTTTCGTTAGACTTTCAGCCCCCAAGTGAGACAATTTGTGGGATGTGAATGGCTGAAAACTTTAAAAGATTTTGACAGTACAGTGGGTGTTCCCTTTTGAGGATAGAACAGCGATTCAGCAGTTGGTCGTGACAGCTTTAGGGCCTGATAGACCAGGCATTGTAGCAAGGCTGATGAAGCGAGTTCTTGAATGTGGAGATAATATGGCAGAGAGCCGGATGGCAAGATTAGCTAGTGATTTTACCATTCTAATGCTGATCACATTTGATGTAACGTAAGTCAAACTTCAACATTTGTATCCTGTTTATTCGCCTTTTTTCCCATCTCTTGCTTTTAGGTTCATGTATCTGTGGATGAGAGTTCGACAAAATACTGTTGATTAGTGTTACAATTCTTGGAGGTTTTAGATGCCAATCATCTCTTTTGGTCTTGATATGCACAGTACTGCCAGGATTCAGTACCTTCAATGGGTATGTGAAGATTTTGTGAGTTCTCATAAATGGTGTTTTGGATTATGGGTCAAATAGGTGACAAAAAACCAATCAGCAAGTTTGGCTAGGATTCAATGGGAATAGGTTCTGTTTGCATGTTAGACTACAATGTGAAGAAGGTTTCTTTTTCTTAAGTCATGAGTAGGGTGTGTGCATGATACTGCACATCTGGGGTCTGAGTTTTGTGATCACATGAATAGAAGTTGCTCAAAGCCATGGACAAGGGTGTGTAGAATAGCTGCAGAACTCTCTCCTACAGATTGAAGGTCTTCAGGTTGGTGGTCCTTGAGTTCAATCACTTAACATATCAGATTTCATGGTAGGTTTAGTAAGGGTTTAAAATGAAAAAAGCAGAGGCTTCAAGAAAGATTGGTGATTGAAAATGAGTTCTTTACACTCTTTCTATCATATTATAAGCGTTCAATATTGTCAAAGGGAATGTTATTGGTTCTCATTCACAGGTATTCATCTGAGGTACCTTTGATTTTGTACTCTTCAAATTGACAAGCAGAAGGTGGGTATGTAGCAGCCAACTACACCAGAGACTGCAACCAAGGTTGAATACCCTAAGAACATCAACTTCAGAAACATGGCCTACTTCATGATGGCTCCTACTCTATGTTACCAGGTAAGGTAAACCTGTGTCTTCCAGAGTTTCAAGGGGCACTGTGCAAGCTGTAGTATATTGCATTCTCCTACTCATACAAGTCTACACTGTTGGGTTCTGGCTACTGGTTTCAGACTCCTAAAGGTTATTGTAAAAACTTATTGATCTGAACTGGGTTAAATGCTTCCAACTTCTGGTGCATCTTTGTTGACTTTGATTTGTATCATATTGGATGTATGAGGGTTCCTTTTAAGCAACTGCTAATGCCATTAGACTAGATGTGCATGTGTCCTTTTATTTTGTTTTGCATTATATTCTGGTCTTCTTTTGTGTGAAACTCATGTTTGTGAAGGAAACATTTTCCATCATACAAAATGTCTTGTGGTTTGCAGTTAAACTATCCCAGGTCCAATACAGTTCAAAAGGGATGGGTGCTGCGGCAAATAAGGAAGCTACTTGTGTTTGTGGGGCTCATGGGCTTCATCACTGAGTAGGTATACAATTGTCCAATATTCACTTGATGTCTTTCTTTTATGCAATTTGTGGGGTTCACAAACCTGTGCACTGGCAAGTTACAAAACTTTTTATCATCAAACGTACATTCAACATCTGAATCTGCTTTACAGTCCTATTTGCCATCTCATTATGTTCCAGTCACTGGAGTTCCTCTATCTCTATCCTATCTCCAAGTTGCATAACACAGGTCTGTTGGTTTTTTGGCATTGTGGCAGTACATTAATCCAACAATCAAGAACTCCCAGCACCCTCTTAAGGGCAACCCTTTGTATGCATTAGAAAGAGTTTTGAAGCTTTCCAATCCAACTCTCTACGTTTGGCTCTGCTTTTTCTACTGCTTCTTTCACTTGTGGTAAGCATGTAAAATCAATTTATCTTTCTCTTACGCTTGAAGCTACCGATGTTTCTCATATTTTTAGTTAGCTTTGTGTCTCCTTGTTTATTTTCTTTCCCTTTCCTCTGCATATTTCTTGGGTACCTTACATGAAATTGTTGTGAAGTATACTCCCATTCATGTACTCATAGTTTCATGAAAATTTCCATAGCAACCAAGAGTTGGCTGCAATGTCCAGTTCTCTCCCACATGATGATTTTGATTCTGTACCTGAATCTCTTACTTATCTTTTTGAAAGGAATACGCTATTAACTTTCCTAACCGAACCTGTTCTCCACAGATGTAGTTGGTACCTCCATCTGTGAAAAAAATAGTCAGCTATGTGTAGTATCCTCTGCTGGATTGAAGACCTGTCAAGAGGAATAGAAGAA
>Ga0209611_10009862_pt1 | contig 14275 bp, 10 predicted proteins | sample S1TSphgellanicum_3_FD_187693 | JGI IMG/M metagenome (GOLD analysis project Ga0209611, IMG submission 187693) | Host-associated microbial communities from peat moss isolated from Minnesota, USA - S1T2_Fc - Sphagnum magellanicum MG (SPAdes) (version 2) | ecosystem: Host-associated > Plants > Peat... | reverse complement strand
TTTAACGTTCACTATCCAAACTCTGATTGTCTTCGCCAAGAATCTGAGCATTGCAGAAACAAAACCCACAAGCTAAAATGCAATCAGGTTGAATCCCAATTTTCGACCACTGAAAAATACATGCAAACAAAAAACTTCACATACCTCAAGCTCATCACTGATGGAAATCCATTTGACTAAGGAGCAGCACACAAACTGCCAAAAAACATCCCCACACTAGTTTCTGACGATGCCATAGACTCAAGAGGAATTCCCATATTAGTAGCACACTCTGATCAATCTTTTGAGATAATAATTTCAGTGACCGGATCGTGGTTGACCTGCTGCTACTTTTCATAAACATGATTATATCTGATACAAAGACATTGATACAGATTCTATCAAGCTTAAATTGTTCATAACAAGTGCAAGACCATCAGTCATCAGATCTGTACAAAGAATGAAAAGAAAAAAGGAGGGTGAATTCACCCCTGGAGCAGTTTATAGTCCAACTGAAATTTGTATGCCTGAATCATTTTCTTGGGTTTATCAGAAATTTGTGTGAAATCTTAGCTTAGAGATTGAACATGATGCTTGTGATGCAGATCATGAGTTTCTGATCAAGAACTCCTCCTGCTGTACAAATGATCCAGTTTGCTGCACTAGATTGGAGCCAGCAGCAGCTTGCTGCACTAAAAGATTGGAATTTTGTAGTTGTGATGACAACGAAGGTGGAGTTCCTTTGTCAGCTGTTTCTGGGTTGTTGTTGTTGTTGATCCAGGAGTACTTAGAGAACAAGTTGTTTCCCAAGTAGGAATTAACATTTGACTGCAGTGGTCTGAAAACATGATCTGCAGCTTCCGACACAAGGTGCTCTGCATAGTGAATGCTCTCTTCCAGAATGGTGTCCAGCAGAATTGTTGTTGTTCCCAGCTGCAGCTTTTTGGATCTCATCAGCTGCTTCAGCTTGGAGTTCTTGACAGAGATGAAGGGTAGAGGAGCAACTTCACCACAGTTCAAGCTCATCACTAAGGGCAGCTGCTTCAAAAACAAGTCAGAAGCTTCACATACCAGATACTCCACTGTACTTGTCATGCACTGTTCTTCTGCTTCCTCGATCGTGTCAAGTTGCAGCTTTGCTGCTCTGGGTGATCTATCCACTGTGATTATTTGAGGTGGTGCAATCTCTAAACAGCTTCTGTTTGCTTGCACTTTCTTCACATGGGGAGAAGCTGAGTCCTGCTTCTTCTCTCTTCCCTGAGCTTCATCATTTGTCTGCATTTTTCCTCTGAACTAGTAGTAGTTTCTGACAGTCTCCTTTACTAGTGCAGCTTGCAAATCCTTGACTGCAATCAAAACCTTTGCTGTTTCTAGGATAGCTGTACTGCAGATTGTAGTTGCAAGCTTTAGTAGTATTGCTCCCCTAGTGTTGCAAGATGAAAAACTTTAAACTCAAATTTCAAGCTCTGTTTTGCAGCAATCAGAGTGGTAAGTACACTTTGCACTGCAAAATTGCACTGAAGATCAAATGGGTTTCAATTCCTTGAATGCCCAAGTGAAGTATTTGATTGAGATTCACTAAATTTCAGGTCAATTTCTTTTTATGGTTCCCCCAGCAAGACTAGCAACAAAAAAACCCTAATCTGCAAAACACACGAACAAACAAACTCACAAACAAAAATTGCACCACCACCCTTCAAATTCTTGGCACCTTAGTCTAAGACAAGACTTAGTCTTATTAGACAAAATCTTTCCACCCTCTCACTAGACAAGTCTTAGACGACGACAACAACAACAATTACCAGAAAGAAAGAGAGCTTTACAACTGATGAGAAAGGCAGAGAGAAAGACAAAACCAAGGGTATTATAGAAAGCTCAAGCAGAGATGGAAAACAATCGAAGCCACTCCTTCTCCCTTCCTCTTAATTCCCTCCTTCCCTCCCTACCTCACACGTTTGTAAATTGTGACTTTTGTTGTTGAGGGATGGAGCCCACAGACTACATGAAGAACTGCAACAAAAAATCAAAGACTTGAAGACTTGATCAAAAGTCACAACGCCTGCTCCCACACTTCTGGTAAGTACGTAAGTATTACGACAAGAGTTTTCTTTTCTTTTTTCCCCAAAGTGCAGCAAATATGATTTTATTGTAGGGATGTCCACTTATGATTTCAGTGTAGGGATGTGCACTTATGATTTTATTGTAGGGATGTCCACTGTTCCAATAACTTTGTTATGATGGGCCAATCAAAGTGACTCCTTGCACACACCCCAAAAACAAATAACACCATAAAAAAAACCACATAACAAATACACCCAAAAAATCACAAAACAAAAATTGAAAACAAAAAGTTGTCCATTTTTTTAAGAAAAAGGGAATGGAAGGGAAAGGAAGAGAAGGGCGGGCGAGAGAAAGTTTCTTTTGTTCTTGACCCAAACAAGAGAAAAAGCTAAGGACAAAAAAAAGGGGTGTTCGACATCTTCTGGAATCTGTGCACCTGTGTTGACGGTGCAATTAAACATGGAAGGAAGCCAGCACCCTCCTCCTTGAATAGGTACCTACATACCTACCTACCACCTAGTAGCGAGCTGTGTGGGTCCTACTTACCTACCTACCTACCTTCCTTCTACATAATCCCTTTTGTTTCCTTCTATGCCTTTCTAAAGCAACAGACTTTGGATGACTGGGTCCAGAACAAAACCAGATTTGACCCATTCGTTATCTTTGTCATCATAGAATGACAATTTGTTTACTATTTTCATTTGCCTAACTACTACAGTGGTACCTTGGCCACTTTGACACATGTTTGTCGAAATAATTAATTAATTAATTTTGAGGATTTTATTTTGACAAATGATATGTTCTCAAATATTCCATCAAATTTTATTTTTCCTTCAGAAAAAATATTTTTTTGAAAAAGAAAATACTTTTTAAAAAATGTCAACATTTCTGAAAATAATATAATTAGTGTCGAATTGTTCCAGGTACTACTACTACCCATGATAACCAAAAGTGCATATCCTCTGCACCAAATTGTCTTCTAGATCACAAGACATATCTAGGTACCATCTTGTGGGTACCTAATTGCCACTGTATTTCCCCGGTCTACAAGCTTATTAAGATGTTTGTTTCCCTTTTGACCACTCTTCTTCTTCTAGATGTGAAGACCACTTATGGCTTATTCTGCTTGTCTAGGAGTCAATTGTGATGCCAAATCGGCAGGGCTACCTCCCCACCTGCAGAATTGATAGGCCTTGCAGATTATGAAATGCGGATTGAGTTTGAATATATTGCTCTTAACCATAGAGCATGAATCAGCCTTCCATGACTGATTCTCTCCTGTGCACCAGCTCTGCTCTCGCCGTAATGGGCTCTCTATGGCAGATTTACGTAGCAGAATCAGCTCCCAAAACAGCACACTCTCTCTAGTACATGATTATCTAACCCACTTTCATCAATTAATATCATCAATTACAATGTGGCCTTTATTGTCGCTAGAGGGAGGGCCAGGTCCCAATCCTACTATTAAGGAAGGTTGTTTGTTTGTTAACTTTCTCTGGGTATAGACAAGGGTTAGAGTATTAGTGAAGAAATATACACAAACATACGCAGTCTATGGAGTAGGCTTGTGCCCAGGTCTGAAGACAAAATGTGTGGCTGGTGAAATTGTTCAAACGGGTGCCTTGAATTCTTTATAAGAGTTGCCTGCGCAAACTAGTAATTATGGGTTGCACGCAAAAGACTTGCAAATTGCAAGAAGCATTTAACAAGAATTTGGAGGTTTTACACACCATTATGTTTGTTTTTTACTCAAAGATTTTACAAAAGGAGCACAAACCCTAACAATCTTGTGTATATAGTTTCAACCTTGCAACCTTTTCCTAGTTATAAGAGCCAAGATTCTGGCATGTTACTTGTGTTGGATGTTCTATTGATTTTATTTGTTTAGTGGAGGTAGGCTTAAGGGCTCAAAATGCAATCTAAAATTTCAAAGTGCCATATGACATCATTTCAAACACTTTCAAAATAAGGATTTTTTTTTTTTTAATGCCTTCCTTTCACAACACTTGAACTATTCTGTCATAATGATATGGACAATCCTTAATTACAACAGCAATAAATATACTAATATCTTTCATAATATTGGGTGCTAGGCCTATCTCCACTCTAGGTCCTAGAAGGTACCAATTAGTTTGTTACCTTGAGATCTCCTAACACATAGGCCTTCACCTGCATTCTTGGTCCCATTAGAAAGCCTTCAATGAATTTGGGTGCACTAAGGTGGTTTTTTAATTTCAAACTTGCAATGTGAGTCATTGAATTTTGAATATTTATTTTTTGTTGTTAGAAATAGAAATAAAAAATCAAGTTTTTAGCAAAATTGGACTTCACACAACACAAGGATGCCATACTAGTGTAGGAGTCATATGAGCTTGAAGATTTAATTCATCCTTTCATCTTTTGATTGCAATTTGTTTTTAAGGATTTGCTCTTGATAATGCAATTTTTTAAAACATTTGTCAAGTGGTCCTATGGTAAAAAACTTCCTCAATTTTGAGCTTTGCAATGGAATACAAACTCAAAGTGAAATTTATCAATCCCCAAAATGACAAGATTCACAAGCTATCAATTGTGAGACTCCAACTTGGGAGTCTTGAATGTAATCAAGCCAAAGGGACCAAGTATAATAAAGGGAGGAATATGGTGATTTGTCCCAAGTGCCCCAAGTTTGGACTATGGTGTGCATATTTAGTCCATGTTTGTCAAGATTCATCAAAGCATCATTTTGGCTTTGAACTACATTAACCATCTTAGTTTGTGTAATTTAACATGACCATGAGTTCAACTTACAAATTAGTCTTAATTCCATGCTAGAGTTTTCAAGCCCTTTTTCACCTTAGGAGTTAAAAAGTGTGCTTTACATTTGCACTTTATTGTGAAACTAAAAATCGAAAAGATTATTTACCATAAATACCACTTGACAAACATAGGAATGCATCCCCCAAGGCTTTCAATTCCCAGTGTGGGAATGCATTTGGTAGTCGTGGGGCCTTCTCTTGCACATTCCCACATATTTCCCTTGCACAAAAAAAATGTATCTTTAGGTTAACATCGTGCTTTGGATTTATTTTAACTCATTGGGTGCATCACAATCTTGCGAATCACCTAAAGGGGTGAACAATGCTTAAAACTACAATTTTATATTTTTGAAAAAATCATAATGGAAACACAATAATCTGGATAACATCAAAGTTTTTTTTTAATTGGTTCCATTACTTGCAAAGTTTCAATTTTTGAAATTTGATACAAATTGATGATGTTTCAAAAGTGATAAAGCATTCAAAAATCTAGGGTGGACAAAAAAAAATTGTTTGCAACCGTCTTTTTTTCTTATCAAATGTGCATCATTCCTTATCAAATTTTGGGAAGTATCATAATATTAATGATTAAAAGAAAAAAAGGAGTTTAAATTTGTGATATTCATTTTTATAACACATTTGAACACCTTTGGTTGAAATTTGTTTTTTGCTTTGAAAATCATGAATTTTGAAGATGTGTCTTTAATAAAAAGTTATTCATTTTTATGTGATAAAAATCACAAATGCATAATATAGATGATGTATGATTAAGTTGTACTCAAAAAAATTCAAATCTAACACACAATTATGCAAAGTTTAGGATACTAATAGACCAATTATTTAACCACTACTTCACATGGTGATAAGAAATGTTACTGCAAAATACATAAACACATAGATTTTTTGAATTTCACACATTATAAGCATGTTACTTAATTAGATAGTTTCACAATGAAATTGATTACATGTTTTACTTTCACTATTTTTTTTTACTCATTTTTTAGCTTCATAATTAGATTGAAATGTTTTTTTTTAATTTCAAAATGTAGAAAGGAATTAAATTAATTTTAAATATTTACTCCAAAAAAATTAATGTGTTGTTCTAAACTTAAATGATTTAGGTTATACATTCAAATGTAACTTTGTAATTACAACCAAATTTATTTCAATTTAATATTTAATTAGATTTTTTAATGTTTTTAATTTTAGATGCCAAACATCACACTAAATTAACATCTTGATTTGGGTGATAAATTCAAGTACAATATTTGTATTGAAATTATTCTCAAAATATCATAATGAAATGGATTCACATGTTTTCAATTTCATATTTCACATTGTAGGTGAAATATGGAATTAAAAATTAAGAAATATCCTGATAAAAAAAATTAATTTCTTGTTTGATACTTTCAAAAGGAACAATATTTCATCCATGGAAATCACTATTTCATCTTTGGTCTAAACACCATAAAATTGCTAATCAATTGGGAATTTAACCAAAATATCATAAGCATAAGAAATTTGACAAAATAAATATCAAAAACCCAAGCATAAGTAAGGATACAAAACAACAATGTATAAGAATACAACATATGTGACAAAACCATTAGAACAACCAAATTAAAAATTGGTGATAATGATCATAAGATTATAAATATAGAAATGAATCACCAACAAGGAAACTAAATTTGTGCCTTGACCTAATGTTGGTCAAACTAAAGGTAATGGGTTGTATGGTATGTACATCCCAAAAGGAAAGTATATAAAAGTTTTTATTAAGTTCTTTTAAGGCTCACTATTAAAATGACTTTTATAAACTTTGTTTTTTTTAGAAATTACTCTGGAGAACAAACATGGATGAAAATTGAATTTGGGGACTATCAATGGCAAAGTTTTTAAGAACCATGTGAAGCATAATTTGTTCATACACATAAGCATATTTTGTAACATTCATTCTTCATGTGGATGAACAGTGAATGAAAAATTATTTGTGAACTTTTAGATACATGGGGTGGATTATGGATGGGAATTTCCTAATAACAATTCTAAGTATGGATGCATGCACTTTGGACAAGAATGTGGATATCATCCATCACAACGAAGTATATGCGATGGTGAGACCAAGTATTAATTTTCTTGAAGGTGAAAATTTCACATATGAAATATAAACTTATATTAAGTGAGATGATATTATTCAAGACCAAGAAATCACAAATTGATAAAATTGTTTTAAAAGATTCAGTTGTTATAATTCCTATAGATTAATGGATTTTCTACTTTTATGATCTCTAGTGACTAGCTGCATTCTTGGCCATTTAACATTGTGAAAATTACTTCTTATGGTGGAATTAAAACCTTTCAAAGGATTTAAAACTGTTTTGGCCTTTAACCATGTTACACATGTAAAATCATTTGACACTAATCATTATCCAAATTGAAGGTGGTGAATGAAAATCAAAAAGTAATGCACATGTGGAAGCCAAGAATGTTGGATTCCTTTCACTTTTTATCGATTGGCTTTTCTAAAAAAATTCATTTTCATGGGTTTGCCATTGTCATTGTCATTTTTGCAAGATGAAAAAGAGATGGGGATTCTCTATTTAAGTTGATTGAAATTGCCATTATGTTGGTTCACTACGTTCACATTGTCATAAACTTCAACTTAGTTTATGACTCAAGTTCCCAAGGGAACCATGCATCTCTTTGAGCATGTTTACTTTTTGTATTGAAGATCACACAATACATTTAAGTCATTACCACTATTTAGTGTTTGTCCCAAGGAACCATGTTCCCCAAGAAATTGGGTCCACTTGATTAGGAAAACCATGGTTTCATGAGAACTTAGGTTGCCTAAGCATGGTTCTCTAAGGCAAATGGGCCATTTGCCCCAAGGCTATATTATGGGGAAACCATGGTTACCCAAGGCAAATGGATCATTTTCATCTATGGAATACAATTTGTTTGCATCCACTATGCAAGTTTTCATCCATATTATGCAACATTTTTTATTCAACTTTTCATGGTGAAATATTGCCTAATATGGATGGAAAGTTACATAATGGATGAAAGTTGAAAACAAATGATGGTAGGCATGGATGAAAGGTTGCACAATGGATGAAGAGTTGAAAGAAAACTATTATTCCTTAACTTCTTGATAGGGTACATTTTCTACATGCAAATTGGTTGGGGCTTTCAAGTCTCTGCTCCTTGAAGAAGTTGCAATTCCCTGTTTTTTTAAAGCATCTAGCTTGAGGAAATTGCTTAAAGGTTACATCCTCTTTTTCATCTATCTATGAAAAAAAGTGAAAATTTGGAAAAAAATAATCAAACCCCTAGACCTTTGGGTTGAAGGCAAGACTTCTAACCATGCATCAATTTTTCCCCTTGAAAAAGTGGTGCAAGAAAGATAAGTAAAACACCAATCACAATTGAAATTTGAAAATAATGTTCAATTTGGACACTATCTTGCAATTTATGTCAAACAGGTTGTCGCACTTCACTCGTTACCACATTTAGTTCTTGCACAATGGGGACTAAATGACATATGACAAAGCCTTGGAAAGATGTGTCAATTGTTCATTTCATTTCATAATAAATGGAAAGACAATACAAGGGGGAAATTTATGATGATAAATGAAATGTTGTTGGAATATAGTGTATTTGAACCACCTTGTAGGTGCTCAATCAACACTAAAGTGAAATAATGTTTAGGCATGGATTATGAAAATGTTATAATTCTTGATTAAATAATTGATCTTGAATTAATTATTGCTAGTAGTGGTTCAAGTAGGATATACTTACATATCTCCATGTGGGTGCATTTTGCAACCTAATGACCACAAATCAAAAGATGAATTAAGGTGACATTTTTGTGATGTGCTAAAGATTTGGATCAATTTTTTTTGTGGAAAATTTTCACCATTTGATGGAAAAAACAAATGTCATGCAAATGGCCTTAAGAAAAATAAGCTACATAATTTGAAATTTTCACCGTCCTTCAACAACAAAAAAAAAGGAGGGATGACCATCCTCTTGATGGGCAATCCAAATCAATCAACCCCCAAATTGACTAAACACTTTCATGTTGCATGCTAAATGGTTGCTTTGTGTAGGGCTTCCATCATCACTCCACTCCCCAAAAGCTTGCTTCCATCACTTGCAAACATGAAAGTTTAATATCAAATTTTGCCATCAAAATGGATATGAGATTTTTTTGTAGAAGTACACCAATAGGATGAAATTTTGAGTTTAAGGTGTCCTTGTCTAATATATTGATGGTTCAAATTAGAACAAGTAGGAATGGCAAGATGTGTAAGATATTAAGACTCTAAAAAATCTTGCATTTGTTGTAGGACTCTTGTTCCATTGCAAGCTTGCATTTGATCCTTCCTTGTTTCACTTCGTAATTGTAGTGTTATGTACAAGGATGAATTGGATTTTGAACTTTGTAATGGTGTAACAGAAAAACATCACATGGTCTTTTGGGAGAAAATAGGTGCAACTTCAAAGTGAAGTGTCAAATAACAATTTTTCAACTAACCTTTGCATTTCAAATTTTTAGCACGATCTCACATCCTTTTGTTTTTAGTTAATCTTTTCATTGGAACCAATTTTGATTGCAACTTTTGTGATGCATTTCATCAAATTTTTATGGTCCATCCATAACATCTTGAATGTCTAGAATGACATTGTGACACATATGACTGAAATTCCAAGGCTCCACTTGGATAATGTTTTCTATAGCATCCCATCTTTTTTTTCCTCACTTTTATTTGCACCTCTTGACAAAAAGGTCATAGTTTGAAAGATGAAGTTCCCAAATTTTTATAGATGGTTTAGAAACAAGCACCCTTTTACTATAGTAAAAAAAAAAATTGTAACACATATAAAAAATTAGAGTGCCAATTGATCAGGACTACCAAGTCTAATATAAGTGAAATTGAATTTGAAATTTTTTGATAAGGTAAATGTGATTTATGTGTCCCTTGGATTATTGGTTTCATTCAAAGAAAAAATATAGTTTTGTTTGATTACATAAATGGGTTTTTTTTTAAAAATTGGTCGTTAAAACTTGTTTTCAAATTTTCATGGTTATCCAATTTGATTTAGGAAATGGAATTATGTTTTTTGGTCCTTTGAAGATTGTTTGCAAATGTTTCAAGATTTTGGTTTGATTTAGGAAAAGTTTTTTTTGGGGGGGTTGTTTGAAGCTTGTTTGCAATTTTTTAATTACCTTAGTTTGATTCAAGAAATGGTAAAAAAAAATTTGGGTCCTATTTCTTGATTGCAAATTTTCATCATTTCAAATTGATAGGTTTTTGATGGGTTGTTTTCTTCTTCTTTTTTGTTGTCTTTGGTGAAATGCTCACAAGCAACACCAACTACTTATATTGAGGTGTGCTAGTTTGTGTTTGAATACATTGATCTTGAATCACATTTTCATATCGTGAAAAATAATGGACATTTTGTGACTTGATCTTTGCTAGCTAGAGTAGATGATGTTGTTTGATGCAAATGTTTGATGAAAAGGCAAACATAAGATTATGTCATACATTTGACTCCAAAGAAATCTTCCAAGTTTTGATCCTATTAACATGCAACATTGTCTATATGGATTATTGTGACTTCTCTTTCTCTTCTTTGAAGAATTTTTTTTCTTTGAATGTCACTAGTAGTTTTGTTTTGCTCTCCACTACAATAATTACCTATTGAGTAGTGCACATTTGTTATATTTTGTCTACCACCTTGTTTTGTCCAAGTAGAGTTTTGAAAATAAGCTAGTTGAAATTGTTGCAAAATGATGCACACGTATCCTATATGGAATTTCAAATGGACAATGATTTCTATTTGTATTTGCTAATGCAACCACAATATAACTAACTCCAATTTGGATTGGGAATGGATACATGTGGTTTTGATCCATCATATTGTTGGTTGATGCATTCGCTTACCAATAAGTGAATAGTCAAAATTTTGTTTCCCTTGAGGATGGTTTAACTAGGCTTTGGATTTGATTTGATACTTGGAGGTTTTGTTGTCCTCCATCTTGATTCATGTACAAAATTTTCAATAGCCACAAAGCTTCCCATGTTGAAGCATTTGTCACCACAATTTAAAAATTTGCAAAATCCATTAGCCTCCTAAATTGAAAGCTTGAAAAGAAAAAGTAGCCACATGAACATACAACATGTTGGAGATTCTCATGAACAAATCATGAACATAAATTGATTATCATAGTCACATGTAGAGAAAAATAATTTATGTGTAGTCAACTAGATCCACATGCCTCAAACAAAACAAAAACCACATTGGCACACCACCACATACATATTGTAGCTAGTCTCCTTACCTAGAGAAATTGAAAAAAAACCTAGATTTGAATACCTTTATTTTATCAATATTTACGAAATTGTTTTCATAGTTGTTGACCATTTCAAAAAAGTTGCCTTGTGAATTCAACTCATAATTGTTTATTAGTAATGTAATTTGAAATATATTTATGAGATAGTTTAATTCAAGGCATTAAATGTCTTTTGAATTATGCATATAAAATATATGCCAATTGCATCTCATTTTCAAGTAGTAAAACATTTCTATCTTTATAAATTGCTTCCATTAGTGATATGTCATCATCAAGTGTTGGATTATATGATAGTGAATGTTGTTTGTTGCATAGATTCATAATGTGAATGACAAATGAATATTTGAAATGCCTATATGTTTATGGTTCATTACAATTACCAATATCAACAATGCCATTTCATAGGCTTGTGTTTGTGCACATCTAGTAGGTTACAAAAAATTTGTATTCTCACACAAAAAGTTTGTTGCAAAGTGACAAATTATTGGTACATTCCTGACAAAAGCTATTTGTTGTGAAAACGAGGTGTGGATTATGGTGCATTTGATTGTTGAATTCTAATGGAAGAAATATGAACTTGCATGTATGGAAATTGTGTTTTAATGCTTGTAACATGTGCATGACAAAGGCCTTCTATAATTTGATGTATATGCTTATTTAATTACAAAGGGTCATGTATAAGTAGCACAAATTGTTTGAAGTGCAAATATAATTTAAAAGTTTAAAGATGTTTAGGGACTTCTTTGTGCCATATGGGAGTTTCATGCATGGTGATATTGTGAATATCAACCAACATGGATTAAGAAAGTCAAGGTCGAACTATTGAATGAAATGGGGCTCCAACATGGACATAAGGGCATGGAGACCTTGAGAATTTTTTGGTCCTAATTGGGCTAAGGTGGATGTCAAACAATTGAAAATATCACCATGATTCATAAGGTGACCAAATGTGAAGTCATTCAAAAGTAGATGTTGTTAGGGTCACCTCCCTCTTCTAGCCCCATGTGGAGGTCACTTGCATCAACAAATGAAGTTTCAATCCAAGTTCATTCATGCAATTTATGTTGTTGAACACATATTGTAACACACTTTTACAAAGTATATATGTTTTTGAACCATAGGATCTAATTTCCTTAGAAAATTGGTTTTGAGTTTTATTAAATTTTCAATGAAAAAAGTTACTCAAAATTCAATCATTTGTGCACCATAAGTATGACAATTTATTTATCAAGGACTTTCCAACAATATCAAGAGCACACTCCCAATTTCCCTGAAAATTAAAATTTTGTTTTCTATTGAACTTTTAGTTATTAAAATACTCGAAATCCAATATCTCTTAAATTGCCATTTGGAACATTATAAATTCACCTTGTTGCATTCCTACTTATTGAGAGCTCTCCAACTACCAAGAACACAACTTGGACCATGGTGTGAAAGATCTCAATGTGACAAAACAAACAAAATACAAAAACTACCTTAATCTTAGGATTGCTCCATTCCTTGTCACATTAGAATTCAATTAAAGAGCGCTAGCATAATGCATCATTTAACCATTCAAAATTTCGAGCTTCAATGCCCATTCATGGAAATCAAGTGCACACACACTCTAACTATATGAAACTCATTAATCAAGGGCCTTCAAAAATGACCACCAAAGTAGCTAACAAAATACTTGAACATTAACCATGCACCTTAGCACATCCATCCACTCTATGTTAATTCAATTGTTTGGATGCCATGAGAACAAGCACCCAACAATGTAATTTGTGAAAGGTTTGAGCTCAATTCTTCAAAATTTTCACATTTTAAAACCTTCTTTTGATTTTAGCACATTTTTTCGAATTTCAAAGAACTTTCGAAGATAATTTGAAAATTAAATTTTGTTCCATGTACACACTATTACTAACTCTTACACACTCCTCAATTGGAAAATTAATGAATTTATAATTTAATTAAATTTATTGTAAAAATCAAATAGTGATTTTAAAAATCGTTGTACTATAACTAACGATCATGAAAATGTGATGTATAGTCATGAGCCAACAACTGTAGGATACGTGGACATGTACAATCAGCTATCTTCGATGATTTGTTGGCCTTGCCTACCAAGGCGAGGATATTGTGTTTAGAAGATTCATTATAGAGTATATAGTAGCTTAAGGGATTTTGGCCCCTACTAGGTAAAAATAATAGGTCTATTTATTTTTATATGAGGATTTTTGAAACATGATATATTTTGGCTTGTGTTGAAACTTGAGATTTTGAGTAATTATAGAGTTGTAATATCTTGAAGGATTTTGGTTTCTTTTAGAGGATTTTTTGAAAATTATTATATTTTTGGATGGTGAAATATTTGAGTTTCCATAATCATTCTTTTGCCTTCCGATACATTTTAATGTAAATGGAAAGGCCACAGTGTAATTGACACACCCCATTGTTCATTCATGTTCTCAAGCTGCAAAAAAACCTAATATCTTTTCTATCCAGATTCCACCCCTCCTAGGCAAGAGACACAGTTCCACTAGTTGGTAATGGGTGCTACCAGGGCCTGTTCCGGAGTGTAATCAGCATTTCCCCTACTGTTACTTCACATTACTACAGTGTTCCCAACCATTGATTCACATCAAAAGCAGAACTTGCATGCAGATCTGAATGCGGAACCAGCAAATGACCCACCTGTTGCACCTCAGAAAAACCCATTAAAAAAAAAAGTACCTGAATAATACACCAAAAGGAGGTTTTCTTTTTAAATTAGGGCATTTTTGGGACCCCCCAGAAAATAATAATAATAAAAAATAAAATAAAATAAAATAAAATAAACTCGGTGATCTGGGAAGTCTACCATGACTTATGGCCACAAGACTATGTGAGCAACACAAACTTGAGCTTGCTCCACACACAATACTTCTCAATCCATACACAAGTTCTAGAAACAAAGGAATTGGGGCTATTTGGGACCTAAGGTCCCATGAGCTAGATGGGACCCAAGGTCAAGAGAGTTCCCCACAAGTAAGTACATGATGTCAATGTTTGAGTCATTCTTCTAGAAACAATAAAAGGGGGGGGGGGGGGGCAT
>Ga0209611_10009859_pt1 | contig 14280 bp, 7 predicted proteins | sample S1TSphgellanicum_3_FD_187693 | JGI IMG/M metagenome (GOLD analysis project Ga0209611, IMG submission 187693) | Host-associated microbial communities from peat moss isolated from Minnesota, USA - S1T2_Fc - Sphagnum magellanicum MG (SPAdes) (version 2) | ecosystem: Host-associated > Plants > Peat... | reverse complement strand
AAGAAGGGCCGGGAGTCAAATTGGCAATTTGACTCTTAACCACTAAAAGTCGGGAATCGACCCAATCTCGGTGTGTGCAAGTGGAGTGCGACACACCGTTGGAAAGCTCTTGAGGAGAGCTACAACTTTGTTTTAGACCTTGTCCCAATCAGAGGTCGGAGCGAGAAATTATGAACACCCAAAGTCCCGGGAGTCCAAATCGGGATAATTTCGGGACTCCACTTTGGGAGTCCCAGGAAAAAATGCCATTCGGATGCAAGTGCGGCGGTGAGACGCAAAGAATATTATATGGGGGAAGGTGGTGGCTTCCCCCAAGTCTGGGCCATGGTGAGTTAAGTGAGTTCAAGGTTGCCCGTGGCTTGTCCCAACACCAAAAGGGTGTAAAATGAGTTCTAACCAACTTGTTGGTTGGATTTGGATGCAGGACCGAATAACTAAGTAGCTTGTCCCTCTTCCTAGTCTAATCCCGGAGCTTTCAGCACACCCCTTTCACCCCCTTTAATGCTGGAAACTGGGAGCGTGCCCCGAGTCCTTCCCAATTCTGCAACTTGAGCAAGTTAGTCCCAACTTAGGCCTAACCAAGGACTTAGGAGCGCGTCACTTAAACCCAGTTTTGCTTTAATTAATTTATTGACCCTATAAGCATCATATACAATCAAAAAATAGTTAATCAACATTATTTCATAATAATTGAACCTACTAATAACTAATATTTTTATTGTATAATGCACATGCTATTCTTATATATATATATATATATATATATTAATATTGCAGATTTACACATACCCTATATTTATTATAATATGGTTTTCAAAATATATATCACCGCATTTTTAAACTAATTAACTTATAATTTTTACCTCATAACCAATATATTGCACCCTATATTTTTACTCATGTATTTTTACTTTTTTTGAATAATGCCCCCCTAGGATTATTTCATATTTTTATAAAATTTATTTCTTTTTAATTATAATGGCTTATTATATGCCAATAATTAAAATGATGTCATATTAAATAATAAAAAATGGATATAATATATAAATGTCCTTTTGAGTCTTTTTAAATAATTTGAATCCTTGTTCTAATTACAATTTTCATTTTAAAAGAATAAAAAAGAATGAATTAAATAATGTAATTGACTTCAATTTTGTTGCAAGGATAAGCAATATTTACATCTATTTTTAACAATGTTCGTTAAATACATTTGACTAGATCATACATAGTACAATAATTTTGAAGGTTACACAATTCGGAAGGGCTTCAAGGAAAAAGATTACTATTTTGGCCATTTGGTTGATTGTTTGTATTCACTAGATTTAGAATTTGTGGCCACAAGTGTAGGTCAAATGCCCAAGAAATAGTCATGCAAAAAAACATGTAAAGTTGTTTATAGAAACTTATGTACCCATTTTTCACATTTTTAGTTTTTTTACCAACATATTGATGCATAATTACACATGCATATGAAAAATCACCACTATCATACGAATTATCATAATTTGAACTATCCAAATTTTCACATTTAAATTGATTCCATGTAGATTCTACACTTGGTACATATAAAAAATAAAATTCTTGAATCTTATGTCCAAAAAGTGGTACCATAATTGTAAATATGCCTCAAATCTTAAACCCTAACCCTAAACTCAAATGAATTGAATGACTGAAAATTTATAAAAAAAGGATATTCAACTTTTTATTGTAATGCAAAATGGCAACTATAAGAACTTACCTTTAGGACTTTGTAGTTGATGTTTCATAAGACCTTAAAACCTTGTTCAATGAAATGGATTGTGCCAATGAGTAGGGAGTAGTGAAAATAAGGGACAACAAGAGCAAATGACCATTAAACCCTAAACTCAAAATTGAATTAAATGAGAGACATTCAACAAAAAACAAGGATATTTGATTCAACTTGATCGAATGCAATGCAAAAATGAGAAAGGACTATAAGAATTTACCTTTGTAATTTTTGTTTTGTAACTTAGACCTAGAGTCTTCTTGAAGTTTTGCAAGTCCCGAGTCAAAACCTATCCCAATTCCTTGGACCCCATCCCAAATCAATGAAGTTTAAACAATAGTGAACACACAAGTGTTGATGACAATGTATGTCTCATATTGCAAACATGAATTGGATTTTAGATTTTGAATTTTGTTCATGCTAAGTCTTGAATTTGGATGTGATTTAGAGTTTGAAGGTGAGCACATATGTTGCTCATTAGCTAGATGCAATAATCAATTCATCTTCAACAATTGGAGAATCGAAATTTTCCTTTGACTTTTTGCTTGAACAATCCCTTGCACAATGCACATTGAGTGCATCCTAAGTTCTAATAGTAACACAATCTAGCAATGGCAATTTCAATTGCAAAACCAATGATAGTGGAGTGCCCACTTTGTATGCAACAAGAAGAAACAAGCCCTATGTAATGCTTGTCATTGTTTTGGCAAAGGATGGCAATGACAAGTAGGTATTGGTGACATTGGATGATGTGATGGGACCATCTCATGACAGCTGGATAAGTTTCAAGCGTGCCATGTGCAATGGTAGGCATTAGGGTTTAGGAGAAACCATAGGTGAAAAAATTCCTGGATATGTAGCCTTTAGGCAATTCTGCCCTAATTTTTGCCCTAATTTTTAGGCATAAGATAGAAAAGGTAAATTCCAGGTCAAAATCTGGTAATATTTTGCCACTAGAAAAAAACATCGTTACCTGCCTCCTTACACACTTGCCTGCCTGCCTGTCTCGCTACGTACACACAGAGGCATCTGGCACAGGTTGCTAGGTTTACATCACTGGGCAACAGGTAAAACCCTAATTCTTTACCTATGTTTAAAGTTTAAACTATTCTACTTACCTAGTAGTCACCTATTTTCCTACCTACCTAATATACATTGGACCCACTTCATGGGTTACCAAGGTGATACGAGATATTAACTGTGGTGGTTAGCTCAGTTGCTTTTTCTTAACTACTTACCTACTAATAGGTTGGTAGTAAAAACAGCCTGTTATCTATGTTTAAACCATTCTACCTACCTAGTAGTTACCTATTTCCCTACTTATTCTACCTACATATAAGACCTACTTCAAGGGTTACCAAGGTGAACCAGATATTAACTCAGTTAAGGTTCATCCACAACTGATTAGGTATGTATCCCATATCCTTTGCCCTAAATTCAGCACATGGGAACTTAGAGAACACACTGAGAGCATGATCAGGAACCAGTGGAAATCTGGTGGGAACACAATGGGAACAAGTTCAGTACACCAAAATCCAAAATCAACAATCCCAACACAAAGGATTACCAACCTCGGTCATGATCAACAACAACAAACACTCAAAGGATCACCAGTTCCTTAGTTGTGATCTCTTGAAGGAGATCAGCAGCACTGCACCAAACCTAAGTAAAATGTAACCCATATATGGGGAATGACTTGTTTACACTAAAAAGATCATTGGTGCAGTTTTACAGGCATCCAGGCCTGTGTTTGTGTGTCCTTTTGTGTTTCAACAATTGGAAAACTGCTTCTCTTTGTTGTATGTGTGTGAATGTGAATCAGAACAACTTATTTGAATGTGTGTGATTGATTACAGAGTCTCCAAGTATTGTTGATGGTCTTTTTGTATTCTGTGTAATGCTTGCTAGTGCACTGGATTTTTTAGTAGTCTTCAAGCTTCAACCAGTACACTCACATGACAGGTTCCAGGTTTTAAGATAATCCCAGCCTCTGCAAGTGAAATTGGTAATTGAAAACAAGCTACAGAAGAAGCTGCAGGTGGTGTCACTGGATCATCTGGTGGTGCCTCTGGCAGGAAGACCTGCAGGAGGACTCCTTAGTTCTTGTTTAGAGATTCACACCTTGGAACTGGCTCACTGAACTGAACAAACCATCACTCACTCGTGCTGGCTAAAATAGCCCAGCAAGACATTAGATACTTCAAAATTGTATGACAATGGACATTATGGCAATTATTTGATGTTAGATTGATCTGGCTTTTAGTACTTGACCAACTATATCATCTATCACTCTTGCATGTTTTAGCTCAACTATGCAGCAAGAGCATATGCACAAATCTTGATGAAATGCGGCTCATTAGTTTGCATATATATGCTATTTCTGAATGATTGTATAACATCTCCAAGTTGTGGTAATACTTTTCCATCTTGAAGTCACCTCAGGTTAACACCAGCAAAGACCTAAACCATGATATGTGTCTGATATGATTCAACCTGGCTTCATCTGCTGTCAGCACTTGACCAATCATCAGAAAGCCACTTGAAAGCAGCAATGTTCCAAATGAGAAGATCCAGCCAATATTTGATGTCCAAGGCACAGTTGGGAACAAGCACAATTGCAAAATGGTCTGCAAAATCAGTGAGAGGAATGAGATTGACAAAAAGGATTTTGAAGGAATGGAAAATGCTTACAAATTGTAGAAATGTATGTGTACATTGAGTTTTGCATCATCATCATCATCATCATCATCACTGCAAGACACCACCAAATGTGATAGGGAGCAACATCTCATGAACCTTGGATTTGTTTCCAAAGTTAACTGCAACAGCTCTCATTTCTATGCTGCTGCGGCCAAAGTACATGGAGACACTGACTTCAGGTTTAGCTTCCATCTCTCCTTTGACATTAGATATATCAATCACCAACTCCCCTTCCTTCACAGCTGATCCTCCCTTTGTGTATCTGGGGGATATGTCGTCAGAAGAGAAGAGTACGAGTCGCATGGTTTTCTGTTTAGGGTATAAGCCAATGTGTGTCTTGGTGACACAATGATTGACTGCAACCTGACTTCCCTTTTGCACATAGATGGAGAATCGGTTCTCACACTTCTTGACATTACCTACCTGGGTACAGTAGTCAGGAGGATCTCCAGGCTCAGAAGTTCTGCAAGTCTCAATCCCGAAAGTTTTCCTTGCAATTCTAGACACAATTCCCCCAGGGTTTAGTGCCAGAGCTACCGCACCTTGGCATACTGCATTTCCAGGGTTTGGAGGACTGATGATCTTCTCAACGGCACAAGCAAACCTTTCCTTGATTCTCTTCATGAGGTAAGGGGATCCTGCAAAACCACCTACCACCAACATCACCTTGATGTCACCAGTCTGTGCAATCTGGGCACCAATTAGGTCAAGGTTTTCATTCACCACAGGATCAAAAATTGCCTGCATGTCTGCATGGGAAAGCTGGAATTCTTCATAGGATTCACGTTCTGCCAATCCCTGCTGCTGATCATAATCCTCCCATGCTGATGACAATTTGCGCGGCAGATCTAACATGATGTCGCTGCCAAAGCTCAAGGGATCACCAAAAGTTCGCTTGAGCTCCTCCCATTTCCTGAGCAACTCAGCCTTGTAAGAAGGGTTTCGGAGAAAATAGCCAGTCAGACATCCAATCTGTTGAGTCATGAACTTCATGAATTGCTTGTCAATGTATATGCCTCCACAAAACCCACCGGTGCTGCGTGTCACTTCTTGCACTTTGTAGCTATCAGCATCATCATCATCCCCCCCAAGCCACTCTTGAACAACAATGTCAGAAGTCCCACCTCCAATGTCAGCAACCAGAAGCTTATCACCCCGTTGGAGCTCCAAATGCTGCTCACAAGTGTGATGACAATGGCAGGAGGCTGCTTCTGGCTCCAGAACCATGATGAGACGATGTGGGCTGCCGCAGGAGGCATGATGCTGTCCAGCAGCAGATCCTCCTCCATTTGCACCCATCACGAGTCCGGCATCAACCATGCACTTCTTCATTTGCCGCTTGGCATTGTCGCTCCAGATAGAAGGAACTGTGATACACCACTGCACTGATTCCATGCTCAACTGCTCGCCGTAGTGCTTGTGCAGTTGTTCCATGACATGCTTGCCGATCTCTCGCAAGTAATCGCTGATGACACGGTTCACAGTCAAGCCCGATGGATAAAGGGTACCACTAGAAGAAGAAGAAGAAGAAGAAGGCAGCAGCTGCTCCTTGGCAGCGGCATCATCCCCATCCCCTGCTGCTGCTCCACCTGACTGCAGATCTAGTTTGAACCTTGTCAGATACGTTCCAACAACTACTGGCAGTTCCACTGCTTGGCTGTTGTTGTTGTTGTTCCGGTTCCTCCGCAGTGCAGCGCAATCCCTCTCGAATTCAGCACGTCCCGGATATCCCCAAGATTTGCACACAAGTTTACGCTCATCGCCACCGCCTCCAGCTTCTTCTTCTCTTGGCTTGTAGTAGATCCCTGTGAGGGTTTTGCAGTAAGGCGTGGGTGCTCCCACCCAGTCGTAGAATGTGAAGATATCCTTGGGCTTGGATTTGTGGGCGAAGGAATAACCTGAGTATGTGGTGCCGAAATCCAGTCCCACCACCACTCTCGCTCCTGAATTATCAACGGGATTATTCACTGAATCCATGATTGCTCCAGGTCCACTTCCAGCCCCAATCGGTACTACTCTGAAATCCTCTTCCTCGTAACAAACCGAGTCTCCTCAAGATCGAGCGCCCACAACTGTACCTCAACACCTTGCTGAGCGCTCAGCAACTCATAACCGAGAGATGGTCCTCCCTGCAACTGCTTCCACTTTGACATGCACAGAGAATGACAATAGCGCCACAGTGCACAATCTGAGCTCTGGATCGGGTCACAAATACACGCGCGCGCGGTTGTGCTCTCTCTCTCTCTCTTTCGCTCGCTCGCGCGTGCAGGATCACACGCTTGGTGTTGTGCAGCTTGCGAGGCATTTCCACGAAACAAAGCTTCGCGACGACGAGTGCTCGTCGCGCGGTTGGATTGGCGAACGCGCAAATTTCCCGAGTGGCCACTGTCTTTGTCGGTACGAGGAAACAAAAAAAACTTTGTTTCTTCAAAAAAAAAAGAAAAATGGGGGGAAAAACAAAAGAGGAGGGAGAGAGAGGGGGGGAAGCGGAGTTAGAACTTAAGGGGGTTGAATGCAGATACCAATTTAGGGCATTCATACCGGGAGTATCTTTTCATCAGGTTCCGCACTTGGGTGCCCAATAATTATTTTAAATTTCAAAACCTACTTCGGCAATAAAAATAGTAATTCCTCAAATTGCTGCAATAAAATAGGCAACTTCTTCAACAGATTTCTCTGGACTTTGAACCTCTAACATATAATGAGACTTTTTTCAACATCTTATATTGCTCCTGTAAAAAAAAATGAAGAGACATAATAAAGTTGTATGTAATGTCTTTCCCAGTTCCAATACCTTGTCTCAGTTTCATCCCTTATCTTTGGTTATCGGTAAAGTTCCCCATCTCTGGGGATGAAATTAAAAAACTGAGGACCAGTGATGAATATAGGGGTGAAATAAAGCTTTCTCTGGACTTGGAATCTGTAACATTTTTGGCTTGCCTTTTTTGGTTTTCATTACAAAGTTGTTTTAAGGTTGTTTATTTTCAGCTTTTCTAGGAAGGGTGTTCATGCACAAAAGGTGCTTTCCAAATATGCTTTAAAAACATGTTCCTTGTCAAGAGCATCAGCTAATAGTACATCCCCCAAAGGGAAATCCTTAGAAGACCAAATGGAGTTAAAGGAGTCTATATTTGTGTTCAACATTTAAGAACCCATCCTCTCCATTGGGAAATTATGGCATAAAGATTTCTTTGCAATTAGAATTGAATATGCACTGATTAACTCCCAGGGTTGTTGCTGTTGGTTAATGAATCATTTGTTACAACCACCAGAGTTGCATTTGCTTGAGCTTGGTTGCAATAAGTCTGAATACCTGGGAGCATGTCATTGAGCCCTCATGTTATCTCATCAAACAATTTCTTAATGTTTTGCACAACATGCCAATTCTCATCAATCTGCACAATCCAATGAAAAGAACAACGCCATGGGTGGAGGAACTGTCTTAATAGATATTGAAAACCTTTCCATAAAACTTATGATTTTATGGAATTTAGTCAACTTGGGTCCTAGATTTGAATCTATCACAAGATGGCAAAAATGGGAAGTCTTGCCCATAATGTTGCTCAGCTTGGCAAAACCGAAATTGGGATATAAAAAATCACCAAAGATTCAATTAAGAAGGAAGAGGAACACAAAAAAGAGAGAGAAACAAGACAAATTCTTAACTACATAAAAAAAATGATCTAAATTAGAGAACTCCCACACTCAAGACTAAGAAGCCTTGTGTCATAAATTAAGCATACCTTGAACATTAGACAAACCAATTAAAAAGAGAATGCTTAAATCATTCCTCAAGGATGTCCACAATTACAAGAAGCAATATGAAGTAACTTACCTCACAAAGAGTATTTGACACACCATCTCTTGTTGGTATGCATGGGAACATCTACAACACAAACCTTGACAAAGTTGCTCTATGATGATATTACTAGTACACATAACAATACAAATTGGTTCACTACCAAAAAAAAAAAAAAAAAAAAAAAAAAACAACAACAACACTTTAGATCATTCTCAATGAACCCACAAAGAAAGGGAAGCTAAATACACTCTGATCTTGGATTGCAAGGCTTGCAATCCATGGATGTTCCATCAAACACATGGACAGATCACAGAACTTTCATAAAAAGAAATAAATGGACATGTGGTATGGTGACCTGAATGCCAACCCTCTATATCGCTGAGAGAGAAACCGTGAGTGAAAGCACATTGCCAAACAAATGTCAAAGTTAAGCCGTTTGAGAGTACTTGTTTCTTTCTCTCTCTATAACCTTGAACCCATCTTCAATTTCCCACCTTGAATTTAACCATTAGTATCTAAAGTTCAATTTGTTTTAATGCCAAAGACTTCCAAATATCAAACTCCCCTTGACATGAGCTGGGCCAAGTTCTTGAGTTTTTATTTTCAGACAATAATCTCAAAACTTAAGGTAACAACAGCAAATTCCAAGCACAAACAACTAGGCACTTTGACTAGCCAACAACATAAACAACATATGATCCATCAAGCTTTCTCTGTCATTCTTAAGGCAAGGGCCCTAGAACAGGCCGGTGATCGTAGATGAGTGCAGTCAGGGATTTTGAGAATGTGCCTCACTTGTAGGCTTCACCAATTGTAAAGCCTGAGGTGAACTTTATCAATAGCCTAAACATCCATAGATCACAAGATGTAGAAGGGGTAGCCAAGGCCAATGAAAGGGGAATTTTGAACCCTTTTGGCCTGTTGTTTAGCTTCAAGATACAAAGAACATAAATTTTGTTTTCAAGGTTAAGGACTTCTCTTGCAGAGTTGTTTGTGAACGTGTTGATTGATGCTGACGATTGGGTGTTTCCAAAAATGAAAGGTGAAGCTAATGTTAACCAATATAAGTAGTGTTTGAAGTTGGAATTGCACTGAGGAGGTTTGCTACCTACATGAAAAGGAACCCTGAAGATTTGTGAGAAGATGAAAAGACATGAAGCATATGATTGGGAAAAATGTTAACTTGTGTTAATATGCAATGCCATTTGCTTGGCCATTTTGTCAAGTTCATCTCTTGTTTTCATCAAGTTCGCCAAATTGCAAAGTTGGACTTCGTAATTTGGATATTTTTCCAAGTTGCTGTAACTGTTTGCCAAATTGTGAAGTCCAGATCCACATTCCCAAGTCACCCACTCCGCATTGCTATTTGACAATTTGCTGTTTTGCCAAATTGCCAAGCCCACTTCACCATGTGGACTGCCCAAATGAGCATTAAGCTGTCCACAAATTAAAAAACTTCTGGGCTGTCCTGGGCCTTAAATTTTTTTCTAATCTGCCAAAAAATTTGCCCCAAAAAAATTCAGACTGCTATTAGTGTTTACCATGTCCAAAACATATAGTTGTGATTATACTTGTATGCCCATTGCCCACCTGTAAACATGAACAAGTGGACAATATAAATCAAAGACTGCTTATTTAAAAAGAAGTCTTTTTAAATAGTCTGTCATTTAAAAAGAGTATATTTTTGAAGCTGGCCCTCTTGAAATGGCACTGTATTGTGATTATTTTTACAGACTCAGTTTTACACAATTTGACTGCTATATAATGTACAAGCCGTTATACAGCTTGTAGGTGGAATTTTATGCATCTCCAACTGCATAAAATTGCAGAAATGCTCTCAAAAAGAAAGTTTGGATGACATATAAGCTAGTAGTCACATTTAGTGGATTCACTGAAAATTGCTTTGGGCTTTAGAAAAAAGCACAAATTTCAAGGCCTTACAAGAGTGCAATACTGTAGCCTAGGGTCAGCTACTAGACACATTTTATTGTGTCTCTTTGTTACAGCATAGATCATTCCCTCCTAATGCACTTGATGAATGGGACTTCTCAAGTCTGTATGCTTTGTTCTCTTTGTACTAGAAGACAATGGTTATCTACTCCTTGTGTGTGAGAGAGCTAGGTAACCCAGGTCAAAGTGAGAGAGCATGGTTACCTTGGACAGCCCAGTTCAGAGCTGGTCCCCTTGCATGGCACAGATCAGATCCAGTTGTGTGTGAGAGAGCTACTCTTCAATTGATGTTCTTGTCACTCAGCTCAATTGGCTTGCAGATGTATTTTACATTTTTAACACAATTATTCTTCTTCAATCCAGGTGATGGATATCATCAGAGTTTCAATGTCATTGCCTGCTTTGTTGCACATACACTCAAAGTTTCTATGTCACTCAGAGTTGGGATTTGTGTCAAATGACTCTTCAGTGCACAGTCACTCTTGGGCTTTAGTCCCTTGGATGGGTCCTTTTCTTTGCTGTGGAGCTCCTAGTTGTCTGCACAGATAAATCAACAGGGTTCAAGAAAGAGAAGCCTGGGCTGCATGGCATGCTTAGCGTTCTGAGGTTTGCACAAAAGTTTTCAATCAGAACTTTTCAAGCTTTTCTACCAGTGTTGTTTCTGAAACCCAGTGCAATATTCTTGAACATGATGACAAGACTTAGTACTGGTTTTGGTGCATCTAGGTTATGAGCTTCCCAAGCTCTGAACCTTTCTGGAGCTCTCCTGTATTGAGCTTGTCAAAAATGCTAACGAGTGATCTCCTGCAACCAATTAGGACCTGGAGCAGAGTTTTATTTAGTGTGAGTTAAACTGCGTGTTGCTCTATCGATCCCATGGGTGATATGTACGACAAAGTTACATCACTGCAAAAGCTGAGCTGCTGATTGACACATTCCTGCCATAATGATGGTAGGAACCTGCAATCACTAAAGAGTGTTTTACAGGTTTCCTCGTACATAATTGAGTTCAGCAAATATGGAAATAATTTGCTGCCATCATAATGATGGGAGAACCAACCCATTGCAAAATATCCATCAGAATCAAAACTCAAACCAGATCAAAATACCCATCACAAATCAAACACTTGTAACAAGATTGGTCAAATCCTATGGATTTATACATGCTTATGAGCAAGTCAGTGATTGAATATTCTCTGTGTAAATTTACAAGAGAGGTGTTTTACAAGCTGCTCCTCCATACCTATCTGGACTGATGGTCTTGTGTGTCCGAAGAACTGACGATCACCCTCCACAGCAAATGCCATGTTTCCTGAGAAAGATGGCACAAACACATCACTTTCCACTGAGACTATGTAGTCCATTTGAGAAGCATGCTGAGAAAAGGGTGCAATCTCCCCTGCATATGCTAATGTTTCCTGAAAAAATGTGCTAAAACCGGAACCTCAGGTTAAGAAATTTGGAGAACCAGACTTAAACCTGCACCCAGAGGAGCAGCTACCAAAAATTTCTTTAGTGTCAAAACTGGGACTGGAGGTTCTCTTTAGAACCGACCAACACTCACTGGCCCAACCCAATTCCATGCAATTTCAGGGCTGTGACATAGATGTGAATGCTTTCAGGATAACCAAGAGCTTGCAAGAAGTTTCCAACTTCAGTGGTAGTAAGGGGAGAAAAAACCAGTGATCTCTGATTCAAAGCTCTGATCTTCTTGATCTTCCAGTAAGGTGTATTCTGTCTGGGGAAAAATAAAATAAAATCACCCATGGAATATGGGAATCAACATAGGTCAATTTTTTTTACATGATGTTATCTAAATGTTAGCTTACTTAACACTATATGACCTAACACCAGGTCTGATTGCAACTGAAGGGTGACATGTGATGTATTGGGAATTGACATATCTCATGTTGTCATTTGTGTACCTAGTTATTGGTGGGTAATGTAGGATTTTTCTAACAAGGCTAAGGTTGCACAAAGTATTTGTTTCATGACATATTCATATACTTAACATTGAGTATGTGTAGGCAAACACTAAATAGTAGCAACAAGTTAAATGTGGCATTGGGTTCGATGCATTTGCAATACAATACCCAACATAAATTAAAAAATTGGATTTTTAAAAATATTATACTTGCATAATGATTAACATTGTAAATATTTTTTTACACAATAGTTTCAAAGAAAAAAATGTGATACAATGGTTAAAATCCTCTTTTCAACTCAAAGGTTTAGTGTTCAATCATTTTCTTAATTATTTTTGCCAACAAATGAAAAATTATATAAAACATTTAAATAATTTTTTGAAGTTAGTTGTCGTTAGGAAACAATTTCCCTAGAGAAAAGAAAACAAAATGCCAATCTCAAGCAAGTTGCTTAGGAAACAATGGAAAAAGTTTCCTATGGAGCAAAAATGTTTCTTAAAAAACAAATGAATACCCCAAAAAACTTCATTTTGAGAACTTTTTTGAGATGTATCATCATGATACATGGATGAAAATTATTGACTTTACTAGACCGTGTGAAAAATGTCCACTATATACAATCCTACTCACACATTTGTCCTTGTATGAAGGAAAACCATCTTTAAAATTACAATTCACATCATTAATATCATGACTTTGGTGATAGGTTGTTGCCACATTTGCTACATTCTTGCTTGTGGGTATAAATGTGGTGATGTTTGAATTAGAGATGAAGCACATTCATCATGAATTCATTTTTATTGGTAATGTGAAATTTACATTAGAGAAATAACTCACATTTAACATGGGCCCTAGGAAAAAACCCTAAATTAAAGAAGGAAAAAAAAAGGGTGAATATGAGGGCATCCTCTTTAGGAATCATTTCAAATTTGTGGAAATCAATGACCATATTAATTTCTTATATCCAAGTTGTTTTGTTACACTCCTATTCCCAATATGTGCCATCCCACGCCATCTTCAACCTTTATGCACACACACATTTGGTGATGTGAATGATGGTTTGTCGGTTTTCATTTTTCTTAGTGTTGAGCATTGGTGTGGGATGTTCCCAATGCTTTAAGATTGAATGCCGAAGACTTGCAATAATTGATTTGAAGTTAATTGCACCAAAGGGGGTTTTCGCACCTTGAATTTTCTTTTTTCAAGCAAATTAGAGGTGATCCCATTGCACCTGAGCATTCATGCAAGCTCAAGCATTGCCATTTGGTCATATTGTCATTAAATTGTGCACATTTTAAAATACATGCATTTATTTGAGCATGGTCTTGGTGATAGGGCTCCTTTCATGGATTGAAAGATGATTAGATTTAATTCCCTTAGTCGTGAGGTTGTGCATTTTATTGAAATGTTGGGTGAGCAACCATTTTGTGACGTGCAATGGAACACGCGTTGATTTTGCAAACCTATTTCAACCCCACCTTATCCCAATTTGAATATTTTTGAACTACCTAATTGGGCGTTTGAAGAATTTCATTTGCTCCCTCAATTGCTCCCTTTAATCAACAACTAAAATTGAAAAAAATGATTAATTTTTATCTAACACTACTATTAATGCAAGTATTGCACAAAGAGAATTCAAAAAAGAAAAAAGAAAACCCCAACTTCCATTTCATTGTGAGATGTAGGTTGGGTTTTCCTCTTATAAATTTGATCATAATTTACAATAGGAAATATCAGAAGTATGAGGTTAAAATATTCAACTTGAGCCATCACATCACATTTTATTACAAAGATTTTCTTATACATGCGAAAAAAAATCTCAAGACAAATGAAGTCTCACAAAGAGGTTTATTTAAATGTATTACCTAAAATGAGAATTAATATATTGCATTAACATTTTTTTTTCATAAACTTGAAATCATTGTTTGTTTTAATTGAGTTGAATTCATCAATTTGATGTGAAGGCATCACAATGAAAGAAAATAATGTTAATTGAACTACATCATTACAACTAGGATATTCAAGTCCTTTTGCCCGATCACCCTTTCAACACCCATTTGCAGGTTAACTTGAGTTATCTAATGAAACACCATGTTGTTCATCACCTATTGGTTCTAATGAAATAACATGTTGAAGTACAAGCATATTTTTTTTCA
>Ga0209611_10009858_pt1 | contig 14281 bp, 8 predicted proteins | sample S1TSphgellanicum_3_FD_187693 | JGI IMG/M metagenome (GOLD analysis project Ga0209611, IMG submission 187693) | Host-associated microbial communities from peat moss isolated from Minnesota, USA - S1T2_Fc - Sphagnum magellanicum MG (SPAdes) (version 2) | ecosystem: Host-associated > Plants > Peat... | reverse complement strand
CTAAAACCCATTTCAGTTGTGGAATAATAGTGGGTGTCAAACCTTTTCTTATGTCTTTGATTTGATTTGTTTTTGCCTTCAATCTTTTGCACTAAAACCCATTTCAGTTGTGGAATAATAGTGGGTGTCAAACCTTTTCTTATGTCTTTGATTTGATTTGTTTTTGCCTTCAATCTTTTGCACTAAAACCCATTTCAGTTGTGGAATAATAGTGGGTGTCAAACCTTTTCTTATGTCTTTGATTTGATTTGTTTTTGCCTTCAATCTTTTGCACTAAAACCCATTTCAGTTGTGGAATAATAGTGGGTGCCAAACCTTTTCTTATGTCTTTGATTTGATTTGTTTTTGCCTTCAATCTTTTGCACTAAAACCCATTTCAGTTGTGGAATAATAGTGGGTGCCAAACCTTTGCTTATGTCTTTGATTTGATTTGTTTTTGCCTTCAATCTTTTGCACTAAAACCCATTTCAGTTGTGGAATAATAGTGGGTGTCAAACCTTTTTCTTATGTCTTTGATTTGATTTGTTTAGTTTTTCTCAACCTTCAATCTTTTGTACTAAAACCCATTTCAGCTCTGAATAATAGTGAGTGTCCAACCTTTTCTTATGTCTTTGATTTGATTTGTGGCTTATGTAAGCAAATAAATAAATAAATAAATAAATGTAATGAAATATAAAGTGTAAGAAAACACTCCAGAAGATTAGTGCTAATCTAATAAAATGACCTCTCCAACATTGGTTTTTTTTTATTAGCACTAATCATATAACCAACCTTTTAGGTCAACTATTTGTACACATATCAATTTCCACTAATTTCCACTATGTTACTCTATGTTGAGATAAGCACAGGTTTGACACTCACTAATGCATTAGAACAAGTGTAATGCCTTTGCCAAATTGAGCTTTTCTACTTTTTACTATTGTTGTTATTATTTTTATTTTTATGTTCTCGTATAGTTCTCAATAAATTCATCATTATTTATGTCAGAATTTTCATGTCCAAGTAGATGAGAAGGGAAAAAAAAAGTGTTAAGGAGATAGGTCCGAAAGAGATAAGATTATATTGTATCTACCCTACCATACCTACCCTACCACCGATGTTTGGCATTTCTTTGTCAATTATTTATTTATTTAAAAAAAACAAGGTTAGACAGCTTCAAATTGAATTTTCCAGAATTTTAACAATTGAGAAACAAGTATGAAAAATACCCCTTTTGTTGTGTATTTATAATTGTAACCCAACGGTCAGGATGATAAATATATTTTCACAAATTGAGAGTTCAATCCGCAACAATTTGAGAAAATATGAATAAAATTTTCCTTTTCTTCAAGCTAGATCTTTTATTGAATTATTTTGTGTTGAGCATTCATTGTAGGTATGGTATTAGATTATTTTAATACACATAACATGAATATGAAAAAACACATGTTAATTTGTCTTTTCATATCCATGTAGATGAGTGAAGAAAGAAATGAGATAGTCCGACTTGAAATAAGTAAATATAAATAGCACAAACATTGGCATTTTTATTATACAGAGTACCTACTATTATTTATTAGAATCAATGACTAAAGTTATTTCATATGTATTATGAGTTATTTTTTTTATTATCATTATTCTTAATTATGATAAATTATTTAATAATTCTGAAATAAAATGATTCAATTTCAGTGATTTTTTTTGGGACAAATTTTGTTGTCTTGTAGACCCAAAAATGGGAACTCTATTGAGATTTTCAATTTTTTTTGGTGTTAATTCAACTAATTTTGCTATTTTTATGGACAACCTTGCCCAATTGTCTTCACTGTCAATTGACTTTCTGCTATGCAGATTATAAATATGGCAAATTTATTTTCTGCCATTCAAACTGTAGTAGGGTTGAAGAATGAGGCCCCCATGAAAGTCTAGACAAAGAATACTAAGACCCTATTGTATTTTTCTCAATTAGTTGAGCTTTAAATCCCTCACTTTCTCAACCTATCTGTGTAGTTGGATCCATAAGCTTCTCAAGTGTTGAATACATGAATTAGAGTCTCTGCTTGCTAACTTAGTCAGAATTCAGAACACAAGGAAGGAGATGGGATTTGTTTTGCTTAGGAATGTCCACAACCTAAATAAAGCTTCCTTTTCAAGGAATGCATCAAACCTTTAACCCTAAATTTCTCGCTTTCTCAACCGATATAATAGTTGCATCTGTGTTTTTTTTTTCTCACTTTTGTTGTGTAATCACACTAGCAACCATACACGAGGACCTAGCCAGATTTGGCTACATGATAGGTAGGAATTTTGTAATCCTAAATAGAAACTAAGGAACAAAACCTAAGGTTTTGTTTTTACATTACTAAGGTCACAAGGCACAAAAACTTACAATAGGGACTTAAGGTCTCTTGCTTGGACCTAATATCAAAAGAAATGAATCCCAAAGTAGTCACAACAACTTTTATTACTCAAATGAAGTAATCAACAACAAGATTTTCTAAAGCACATCCTAACATTCTTATATGTTGTTGATTTGCTCATCATTTTATGTTTGTTGGATGTTTAGCCAAAGATCAAATCTCTCGATGTCCATTCAGTCCATTTTGAACTACTAACATCCCACCCACTAGTATGCAATGCATTGTTATGTTTGACTCATTAAGACACCCCAACATCAATCCCCCTTCCATCTATGTTGTCATTTTGTGGTGCACAATTTATATGCAGGTGTCAAACCTTAGGTTCATATGAAAACCATTATAAGAATGGGCAGAATGTGACATAGACTAAAGGCATATGGATATGATATGAATGTGAATTTTCAAGGCAATATAACCTCAACTTTCACTCACATTTCTACTTCATCTCAAGGATACCTCTTATGGGTTTTTCATGTTCGACACCCCATTCAATATGCCAACTCAAATTAATTACATTCTTCAAATGCTACTAAAACAAATGCAAGATTTTAGGATTTTCAACATGCATAATCTTCTACAATTCGACCACCTTGTTCCGTCATCACATCTTAACACCAACCCTTCATACAAAACACAATTACATGCACCATTTGTCATTAAGTAACTACTAATGCAAGGGAAGAAATCAGCAACTACTAAAAACCAACAACATGTTTTCTACACATTTCTAAAACAATGTTGGCAAATGTACTTAGCTTCTTGCAAATCACATCTTGCATTTGCTTTATATTTTCCATTGCATCTTCCAATTTCAAAAAGTCCATCAATGTTGCTCCAATCTCCTACACCAACGACTTTGTAAAAATAAACCCTACTTTACACATAAACAACAAACTATCCTACACTCTTTCACATGCAAGCTTTTGAAGTCATTATGGCAATGGTTAAAATGAAGAAAGAAACAATGATATAAAGTTTTCCATTGTCATTGTGCAAAAAGTTAACAATGACAAAAAATTTAACTTATAAACTCCATGTGTTCACATTGGGAGTACATTAATTCATCCATTATTCCTCATTTTAGTTCATACTACTAATAAATGATGACTTACAAGAACATTTGTTCTAAACCTAACAAAAACTTTTTTGTTTTAACAAAAAATTTCAAATATTTCCAAAAGAAGCCTTTGTAGTAGTCACAACTCCAAAAAAAATTAGTTGGTTACATACATAAGCTTGCAAAATGTGAAGTATATGAGGGTGAAAGCATGGTAAAGTAGACAATTCAATTACCTTGGTAGTCTATTTGCTAAGTAAATAAGAAGTAAGACCAAAACCGATCATAAAATTATTATAAATTTAATATTTTTATTTAAATGATTAAAAAAAGATACTTCTTCATTATTATGAATTAATTTTTAAGTTTTACATTATAGAAGTAGGTTTCAAGTAGACTTTTCTAAATGTAAATAGTTTTTTAAGCCTACTTTTTATAGTGTAATATTTGTTTCAAGATTGTGTCAAGTATATTCTACCAAAGAAAAAGTAAAATTTATTTATTTTCCTTCCTTTGAATATATATAATGATCTTTATGTTAGAACTTCACATAAATTTATTTCATAAAATTTTCTAATGAAAAAGTACTTTTGAACACCATATTGACTAATCAAATTCAAAAGTACGTGTTCCCTAGTTTTATTATTCCAATTTTTTTCAAATTTTTTATTCAAGTTAATATAAACCCAATGGAAAGCACCATGGTTTCAAAATGAATTTTAAATAAAATTTGAATCTACTTTCTTGTGTTTTTGTTAAAAATTGCCTCATTTTTTACTGCATTCCGAATCAAGGACATTTAATTGTATACTTTAACATGTTTTCACCCATGAAGAAGACTCTTTATTTGCTAGTTAGAATTCCAAACATAAGGAAGGAAGGAGATCGGATTTGCTCATGAATGTCCAAAACCTAAAGTTGTTTAATTTTCAAGGAATGCATAAAACCCTAACCTTAAATCCCTCACTTTTTCAACCTAATTGCATCCATATGTTTGTGAAGTGTGGAATATATGAAGAAGAAGAGTCTTTACTTGCTAATTAAAATTCAAAACACAAGGGAAGAAATGGGATTTGGGAATATTTTGTAAAGGTTTTTGGTAAGTTTTGTCACTACATTTGAGAACAATTATTTCAACTTTTTTGTTTTTTTGTATCAAAATAAGCAACAAGTAAAAAGTGTATTATTATTTGGGAGGTTTCTCTCTCAAATCCTTTAAAAATGTTAGTTGATCAAATCAACAAGGTTCTAATGTATTGCGTACAAATTTTTTTATCAATGTGGAGTTTTCTTCAAATTGTTGTTAGACATATAGTGGTAATTTTTTTGACACGATTTGTTTAATCTAACATAACCAACTATAACTGGAAGGAAGGAGTCAACATCGGGTGAAAGCATGCTAAAGTATTCAATTGATTTAGAATGGAATAAAAAATGAAATAGTTTTTGACAAAAACATAAAAAAGTAAATTAAAATTTTATTTAACATTCATTTTGAAACCATGGTGCTTTCCATTGGGTTGCATATGTTTATATCAAGATGTAGTTAATTTGCACCTACTTCTATGATGAATATCACTTACTTTTTGTTGTGATTTCTCCATTAATTTGGATCTAGTTCTTTCAATCTTTATTGCACACAACTTGTTGTTACATGTTTATCCATTCACTATTTTTAATTTTTTGAATCTATGTAGCTAGTAGACATATAATCCCATACACTAGATCTAGCATGATATAATTTGTAAACATTATTTACACTCGAGATTATTTTGTTACCTATCAATCAGTAATAGGAAAATGTATGTGTATTATTATTGTACATTCCATATTAATAATATGTAGTATGTGCACTTTTGCATGTGCTAATCTTCTTCATTTTGTTAATATTATGTAAGTCAACTAATTGTGTTGATTTAATCTCAAACAATAGCAAACTTTGAAAATTCATAAGTTATGGCCCACATTACGAGCATGTTGATAAGTTTGATGGAAAAAATTACATGTTGTGGACACTCAAGATTGAAACTATGCTTAAAGTAAAGGAGATGTGGAACCTTATTGGTGGGAACGAGAAAAATATAGTGGAAAGTCATGTGAATGTCTTAACTACATACACTAAACAAGAAAACCATGTTTTGAGCCTCATCATTCAAAGTTTGTTAGATAATCAACTTATGGTTGTTCACCAAGAGTCCACTGCTAGAAGGATGTGGGAAGCTTTTGAAAAGCGACATCTTGACAAAGGATTAATGAATCGACTTTTTTTTATGAAGAGATTTTTCACCAACCAAATGAGCTTTAGTGAGACCATGGAACAACACATGAATAAATTGAGTGTGATGGCAGAAGAGCTCGAGGCCATTTAAGTTAAGGTGCCTCTTGAGGTCAAGGTGATGGTATTTCTCTTAAGCTTGCCAAATAGTTAGAAATTTTTAGTTACATCATTAGAATCTTACAAATTTATGAAATTGACATGGGAGGATGTTACTACCAGATTTCTCGATAAAGAACTCATGAAAAAATAAAGAAGTGATGCTCCCAATACAAGTGATGTAGCTCTTGTTCACAAAAGTCAAAATAATGTAAGTTCTAAGAAGATTACAAGAAACAAATCTCAAGATGTTTGTAACTATTGCAAAATCAAAGGTCATTGGGCAAAGAGTTACACAAAAAGGAAGAAAGATGAAAAATCTAAGAAAACTAGAAAGAAGATTGATGTAGAAAAGGGAAAACATGGAAGTAGTGTTACCAACCATAACAAAACATTTGTCATTACAACACTATCAATGTCTAATGATGAATCTTAGTGTGTAGATTCTGGTGCATCCATGCACATGTCTCATAAAAGGGATTAATTTAATGACTTTGAGAAAATATCACAAATAAAATTATATATGGGAAATAATTCAACACAAGAGGAAGTTGGAAAAAGGAAATCAAAATAAACATGATAGTGGGAATTAACAATATTTTTGCCACACTTAGCAATGTCATTTATGTTCCTAGTTTAACAAATATTTAAATTTTTTTCGGTGAGTAAAACAACATATCAAGGACATAGTGTTGAATTTGGTGATGGTTTTTGTGAAGTAAAAAACAATCATAAAAGATTGTTGCACATAAAGTTCAGAAAATTTGATTTTATGAATTACAGTGCACCATTCTTGCTACTACAAACAAGTTCACATTGTTGCAAGTGGGATTTCCATGAAGGATGTAAACTTGTGGCATTAGTGGCTAGGCCATCTTGGCATTGACAACTTGAGGTTATTAATAAGACAATAGTTAATGCATGGGTTGTCAATCAACAAGGATGAAGAGTTGGAGTTTTGTGAAGGCTATGTGCTTGGAAAGCAACATAAGGAATCATTTCCCAAGGAAAGAGGATCAAGAGTTGGTGAGGTCTTAAGATTAATCCATTATGATGTTTGTGGACTAGCAAAAACCACTTCTTTCGGAGGAGTGTGGTACTTTTTTACCTTCATTGACGATTGTTCAAGGAAAACATTTTGCTACTTCTGCAAAGAAAAAGAGAATGTATTTCAAAGTTCTTGAACTTCAAAGCATTTGTTAAAATGCAAATAAGAAAGAAGTTGAAAATTTTAAAGGAAGACAATGGTAAAAAATTTGTCTCCAAGGAATTTGAAAATTATTTGAAAATTCATGGGATTCAACATTAAAAGTTTGCACCTTATAGTCCTTAGCAAAATGGGGTAGTGGAACAAATGAATTAAACAATTGTGGAAGTGGCCCATAACATGTCGCATCATAGTAGCTTAGGTCCAAAAATTTGGGCGAAAGCTATGAATATTGCAATCTACCTCAAAGTTAGATGCCCTCACAAAATTATGAACGGAATGACATCTGAACAAACATGGAGCGGGAAGAAGCTTTCAATGAACCAATTGAAGGTGTTTGGATGTGCAATGTACACATAAAGACTTAACAACAAAAGTACTCTTAAAAAAGAGCTTAAGTGCTCTTGGCATCCAACTTAATTCTTGAAATGAATTTTTAATGTTGAAAATAATATGATATGTTTCATACATAAAATATTTTAATTTTTTGATATAATTACAAATAATATAACACAACATGTATACCATTTTTATTGATTCGGTATATTTTTAAAAGGTGGGGAAATATTATGCATTACATACATACCATGTTGATTTAAAATATGTTTATGAACATATTTAATTATTTACAAATCATTTTATGAAAAAAAGAAAAAGAAAATATTTAAGATATCATTGTCATTAAATGTATGAAATAGTGAAGATTCAAATGCATTTTCAGTCAAATTATTTGATATTTTGGTTTATTTTATTTTATAGAGCTATAGATCTTGGAAAAATATTTAAAAATGATGTCATTTTATTTTTCATTTGGACTAAGTATGAAAAGATAAATAATGGTCAAAGTTGGGTACTTTTGTGTGGGACAAAAGATGATGTGGGATAATGTTGTAAATTTATCCCATATCCTTTGCCAACAAATTCAACTTTGTAAACTATATAAATAGGTGAAGGAGTATTAGTCTACACACAATACATGCATTACATACATTCAGAATGCAAATATTACTTGTGATGGGTCAATAAAAAGGGCTTGCCACCAAAAAAATAAATGGGATCCTACTTACCTACCTAATTAAGCCTACTTGCCTACCTACCCATTCCTACCTATATACCAACCTACCTACCAAGTGGCTATTTATAAATATATAACATATTCCATGGGATTTATGACTAGGACAAAAATATGACTAATGGATAAATGATGTGTCCATATGGACTACATAGTCATGTAGTTATGAATGGTATTTATGACTATAAACATAATCATGGGTGTAATCATATTTGCTATGTTTTGGCATAGTGGCAAATGGTGAAATTGATCACTACAAAGCACATGTGGTGACAAAAGGCTTTTCATAGATTGAAAGGATTGGTTACAATGAAACCTTTGCACTAGTTGTAAGGTATTCTTCAATTCGTATGCTGCTAGGGATAATAGTTATGTTGGATTTGGAAATCCATCAGATGGATGTGAAAATAACCTTTCTCCACTATGAATTGAAAGAAGATGTCTATATGGTACAATCAAAAGGGTATGAAAAACCCAACTACAAAGAGTTTTATGCAAACTTAAGAAGGCAATATATGGATCATGGCAAACATTGTGGGTTTGGAACAAGACGATAGATAGTTTTTTGAAGCAAAAGGGCTTTAGACAATGTAGATCAAATACTAACATATGTACGTTTGAATAGAACAAGGGCAAGTTGTCTACTTGGTGCTTTATGTAGATGATCTATTGATCCTTAGTAAGAATCTTGATGAAGTCAAAAAAAGGTCAAGTTAAACCTTTTAGAAAAATTTGAAATGAAAGATTTGGGAAAACTTGAATTTTGTTTATGGATTCAAGTAATCCAAGATTAGGTGAACATAATGATCAACCTTAGTCAAGTTGAATACATAATTAGGATATTTTAGCATTTTAGAATGGAAGAGTTGAAACCATTGAAAACACCTCTCGACATTAATGTTCAATTCACCAAAAGGTAAACTCTTATTTTAGACAAGAAAGTTGAAATGAAAAAGATACCATATAAGGCAACTATTGGTTGCATCATGTATTCCATGATTGTAACTACGTTAGATGTGGCAGCCATAGTAAAAACTATAAATTAATTGATGTAGAATCCAAATTATGCACATTAAAAGGTTATAAAATGAATCATGTGATATTTCTAGGGTACACGTGATTATTGGCTATGATTTACAAAAGTAACAAAGGGAAATGAAATGACTCTAACAATAATTGGGGTGGAGATTTGGATTCCAAAAAATCCACCACTAGGCACATGTTTCATCTTGGAAACATTGTAGTGAATTTGAGTAGTAAGCGACAACCTATGATAACACGATTCACTATCAAGGCCAAGAATATGGCAATTAATCAAGCTACAAGAGAAGCAATGTGGTTACAAAGGTTGTTGAATGAACTTGGATTTACATAAAAAAAACCTATAATGATCCACACTAATAATAAAAAAAGCATAACATTAATCAAGAATCATGTTCATCACAACAAAACAAAACACATTGATGTTCAACACCATTATGTGAAAACTGTGGTTGTTGCTGGAAAAATGTTGTTTATGTATTACTCAACAATGAACATGTGGGTAAACATTTTTACAAAATGTCTTTTTGGTCCAAAACATTTGTTGTTGTGTTAAGGCTTTTGGACTTGGAAGATTCAAGATGTGACTAATGGGAGTGTTAGAATAGTAATTATGATTATGCGATCAAACTTGAATTATTTATGTCCTAGATTTTTGGGATTGCATATGTTTAGATCAAGATGTAGTTAATTCACACCTATTTTCCACATTCGGTTTCACAAGTACTCTCTATTATGGTTTCTTTGTTGATTTTGGATCTAGTTCTTTCAATCTTTATTGCATGTGACTTGTTACATATTTATCCATTCACTATTTTTGGTTTTCCAAGTGTGTGTAGCTAGCAAACATGCAATCCCATATGTTAAAGCTAACATGATGTAATTTGTAGACAATGTATGCATTCTAATTAGTTCATTGCATGTTGATCAATAGACATAAGAGAATCTATGTGTATTACTATTGTATATTCCATATTTATAATATATAAGCTATGCACTTCTACAAGGGTGAAAACATGGCAAAGTAGACCAAAGAATTACCTTGCAGCAAAAATGGAAAGTGGCCATCAAGTAGGGCTTGGTATATTGAAATTTAGAATATTATTTACTTTAATGTTTACGTATATGAAATTTGTTGACTTTGTTATAACTATATTAAAAACCACATGTTTAAACTAGGTTTGTATATATTCATCAAAATCAAGCAGATATCACAACCTGCAAAGTAGATTAAAATTCAAGCACAAGTAGATTAAATATTGGATCTATTTTATTTTCAAATCAATGGTATGCTAAATATACTAATGAACTTTGAAATTTTTCATAGTATAATCAAAATATATTTAACATCTAATGTAAAAGTAGGAATGAAATGCAATATTAACCTATTAGTTTTGGTTCTACTTATTACCTACTTTTATTACACTAATTTTTTTCAAATTGTGTATTCAACTCATACATACTCAATGGAAGCATGGAGGCTTCCATAATGAGACTTTTTAAAAATTTTGAACCTACTTTCTTATGTTTATGTTGAAAAACTACCATATTTAAAATTTGGATTTAGGTGGACATACTTTTTGGTCCACTTTACCATGCTTAGACCTGCATGTCTTAATCTTCTTCATTTTGTTAATATTACAAGTTATCTAGTTGTGTTGATTTAATCTTAGATAATGGTAGACTTTGAAGGTTTGTAGAACAATCGTGCATAACTTTGGATGCCTCCATATGTAAGTCCCATCTCAAGAGATGCACCTACACAACAAATGTAGTCAAGGTTAGGAAGGTGCATGCACATGTGATTCAAATTGGTTTAAGGTTGACATTTATTTGCTTTGACATTTATTTGCTAACTACAACCTTGAGTATATATTGCAAGTGTGGGCATTTGGTGGAAACTTGCAATGTTTTTGGCATAAACCTAAAACATGATGTGCTCATTTTGACTTTTATGTTGGTAGCATGTGCCAAACAAGGAGCAATAGAAAAGGGTTTAGAGTGTGCATGTACAAGTAATTACAATATATAGGGTGCAATGCAATAGTATCATGTATGTGAGTGTTGTCAATGTTTATGCTTGTCTTGGAAAGGTAGAAAAGGCCATAACCATGTTAATAACATCATTAAAAGTGGAATTGTAACATGCAACATAATATTGGAATGGGTCAAAATCACAAAATGATGCCTTGTATATCCCACTTGCACATGTGTATGCCATAGTTGGTCTTTGGCCAAATGCCACATTATTGAAGAAGTTCATGGTGTGAAGAAATGTGAAGAAATAACAAGGGTGCAATTGGATTAGGTGGAAAAAAAGACTTGTTAATTTATTGTTAAAGATATTTCACATTCTTAATTTGTCAAGATACACTTTTATTTAAATAATTAAGGAGATGGGGGAGGTAAAAAATACTTGTTAATAATGATGAGGACATGAGAAAAAAAATTACATCACAATGGTCAACAATTGGCTTATGTGTTACCATATCAAGTGGTTGGCCATAGGTTTTGAATTCATGTGCACAACCTTTGGAAGTGTTAACCATGTTTAGAAGAATTTTCAAATATGATGCAGTGATTCATTTTTTAATAAATTCATTTCCAATATAATGTGGGTTGGAAATTATTGAAAAGGATAATTTCAAAATTGGAATATGTTGTAGTAGAGATTTTTTTTGATGATGTAATGAACATAGGGGGAATTATAATGGTTAAGTACATCTTACTAGAATGCATTGACATGTCAACAACATTAAAATACTTTCATTGCATCCTCAAACAAACATTAGAGCATTGAGGTGAGATCTTGAAAGACCTATTGTAATTCCTAGACTTTTAGCATTTTTGTTTCCTAATTGCCATTTTGCATCTCATTACAAAATAATGCAATTGATGTATGTAGAAAAAAAATTACTAACAACATTCATGTTAGGCTACTTGTTATGTTTGTAATTAATATGCATATAATGTTTGAAATCTATTTCATGCGTTTTTTTGTGTCAAGGCTAAAGATAATATATTACACCTTCCAACAACATTACCATCAACATGATGTTTTTTTCGACCAAATATCATTAGGAAGGGGGAACTTTTCTTATGGAAGCTTGAAGATACATTCACTAACACACTTTCCAAATTGTGGAAAAACTTTGATTTAGAACATGTTCAAGACATAGATATGGCAAAAAACTTTTCTTTTTACTAAAGTTGATGCCCTGGCGATTAACTAGGAGGCATAATAGACTTCGTAAAGTGTTTTCTTTCTAGCATCTACGTTTGTAGGTTGGTCATAAACTAACATATGTAGGTAAGAAAATTTATAATCATTTTACAATATGATGCCACAAATTTGGGGTAAAATTGTGGCTTGAGCTTGGAACCAATGCGTGGGTGGCATTTAATTACCTAGCTATACTTTATAGGTTGCATTTTCTATCAAATTTATTTTATACTCAAATTACGTAATTAAGTTATTAGGTTTTATTGTCTTTAACAATTTTATGTGAACTTGTTGGGCAACGTCATTATGAGATAAGCTACTTGTTCTTCAAGTTCTTGTACATCAAGTTGGGATTCCCACATGTGATAAAAAAAATGTTCTTTGATGATGGAAATTTTAATGACAACAATTGAAGCACATTTGTCAAAAAAATTAATTTGTGAAACTTACAATATTTAAGAAAGCATCATCCCTTGTTCAAGAGAAACAAGCAACCAATTGAAAATGAGTACCTATCAATTGATTTGGTACATTTTACTATATTTAGTGATTTTTTGCGAGTATTGGTATAGACATTGAAAATGGATTGATGGAAATGTGAGCTAAACAAGGGGTGTACAAGGTGTGTATACAAGTAATGGGGGGAACTATAATCAACATGGTTGGCAATGAGCAAATATCCTTTACGTTCATTTGCCTTCATAGTTTGTACTTTTTGGATGAAAACCTATGACATCCATTCATAATAGACAAGTGTTCACAATGATCAATCTTGGTGACCATGATGTGCAAAGTCAAGTTTTTGTAATGTGTAGCCTTATTTTCATATTTCATGTTTACTAATGGGGCTTGTGCCATTGACCCAAGTGTGAATAGAACCAAGTAGAAATTACTCAAAATTCAAATATCTCCCACACATAAGATGTACAATTTACAAAATCACCTCCAAGAAATCCCACTTGCCAAAAGTTTCCATCAATAGTAGTATCATTTGAGCTTGCCCTAATTTCCTTAAACATTAAGTTTTTATTTTCTTGAATTTTCAATGATAATATAATTCAATATTAAGACTCTTGCATCATAAGTCTAAGTAATTTAACATGGAATTCCCTTGTCAAAAACTCTTTAATAAATCAAATATTTTGACTCATTGCAATATAAAAACCCTTCATTTACACTTGCAAGAATCCCACTCACTTTGGACCTTATTGACTTTGGGAAATAGTTTGGAGCAAACTTTGTTTCACACATAGACTATATAGAATTTAAATACCTTCCATGATTTTATTGCAAACTTATTCAGCTTATTTAACATTATGTTTAGTAATGTTAAAACTATTGTTGTGATATTGAACCCTTTTACTTGTAGATTCAATAATGTTTTGACCAAAACTCGTGTCCAGGTTTTTGTTGTGAAAACAAGGTTCACATGATGGTTAAGTGAGGAAATAACCTAATTGATGAATTACTACACAGATTTGGACTAGTATAAAATGTTAAAGCAAAAGACAATTTGTAATCATGAAGCGTGGAACAAGCCATAATGCTTTTACTTGTTGTTTGTTGTTTGCAACTTATGGATTTTGGTTTGCACTTTTCAAAGTTTAGATGATGTTCAACATTGATTGATTTAATGCTTTAGGGTAGATGTAAGCTACAGTGGCTCAATATCAACAACAAATCCATACAAAGTTTCTTTAAAATGATTCAAATGGATATGGTTGTTACTTTTAAAAAATTATTACTATAATTTTTGAATAATACATGTTCAATCAATTACAAACCTTCCCAAATCTATGTGAAAACTTGTATTTAATTTTGCTAATGTCATTTTTAAATTGGAAGTCCTAAAAGGAAAACCCACAAAGTCCATAGGAATAATGCCGCATTAAAACCTTCAAAAACATA
>Ga0209611_10009857_pt1 | contig 14283 bp, 11 predicted proteins | sample S1TSphgellanicum_3_FD_187693 | JGI IMG/M metagenome (GOLD analysis project Ga0209611, IMG submission 187693) | Host-associated microbial communities from peat moss isolated from Minnesota, USA - S1T2_Fc - Sphagnum magellanicum MG (SPAdes) (version 2) | ecosystem: Host-associated > Plants > Peat... | reverse complement strand
TAAAAGAACATGAGAATCAATCGACTGCCTAATTTTGCTTTACAAAAAAGAATTAAAAGATTTTTTTGGAAAAGGAGTCTTTTCTTTAAAAAAAAATTGAAGTTTTTTTTTGCCTATATTGAAAGGAGAATCAACTGGCCACTGAATTTTCCTCTTCATGTCAAGGAGACTCCTTTCTTTCAAAAGAGAACAATCAAGTGGCCATTCAATTCTAATGCAAAATAAAAACAAAAACAACCATTTGATTATTTTTTTTCTTAAAGAAAGGAAATCCAAACGGCCACATAATTTTTTCTACTATATTGCCCTATAGAAAATAAAAATACACTCAAGAATGAAAATTCATGTTTTATTTCATACTAGACATAGAATACAATGTTGCTATTAAAATTGAAAAAATTGTTTTTATGTACTTCATTGGAATTCCTCTTTAAATAAAAAATATTGGATAAAATGTTTTGAATATGTTTGTTCAAAGAAGATCATATTGTAATTTTAATATAAAAAGGTAGACAATTATATGAAAAAAATTATAAATAAAGTTTTCTAATTTTCTCCACATTGACCCATCACCTTTGAACATTGAAAAAATTTTGTTGTCTTTTTTTTAGTGCATCAAATGTCACCAAAATCATTAGCATTCATTTTTAAACAAGCAAGATATGATTTATGCACTATAAGGAATTTACAAATATACGATTAGATTTACAACTCTTTTTTAGTTGCAAGTACCACACACAACTTGCTACAATGCCTAATCACCTTGGATAAGTCCCATAAAATTCTAATCGTAAAAGACAATATTTGGCATTAGGTTGTAATGGTAGTCGTATAAATATGCGATTTACATGAACTTTTCATCCATCCAAATCACCTTGTGTGGCACTGTCATTTTGCGATTGATTTTATGACTAAAAAATGTAATCGCATTGTTTATATTTGTTTATACATTTATTATTTAAAATTTAAAATAATAATATAATATATATTCATATTATTGTTAATTTCATTAAATTCAACATGTATCATGTTGACACATGTCATTACATAGGTGAAGCCTAAAAAACTAATTTAGGTTGTTAAATAGGCCACTTATTGTGGCAAATAAATAATGCGCATTCTATTTAACCTCCTTCATTTAAAACATTACTCAAAACATCATTTTTGAACTTTGATATTTTATTATGATTTTGCTCAAATCAGAAAGTTAAAGTTTAAACATAAAAGTTTCTAATAATGTACACAAACATATTTTTTTCCTCTTAAAAATATAAAATGAATTTTTTTATTCAATACAATTTCAATGACCTTTCCATGGAAAAAAATTAATTCAATCACATTATTTATAAATGGATAATATAATAATAAACACATGAATAAATTTTATATATTAAACCTTCATTTTATTCTAAAAAGGGGGTATAATTTATTTATTTTCATGTTGGAATGACTTTTTCTTCTTGTTATGTTTTTATTATTACTGATTTTTTATCTTATTCTTTGTCTTTTCTTTAGGTATTAATTCTTAAAATTATTAAATTTTCCACATCTTTTATTATGCACTTCTTTGCATTTCATTCTTTTTGTTTACATATTATGTGTATGTGTGTGAATGGTTTTATTTCTTTTTTTAATTAATTTACTTCTTTTCACATTTTCCCTTTATTTACATTCATCTTCATTTACCTTTTTATTTTAACGTATTGCCTTTTTTTTCAAGTGACCAAGGTGTTGTCCATAGCTAGCCTTGTTGCACTTCTATTTCAAAAAATATGTGAAAATTGTCACATAACAAATGTCATCATTTCTTCAACGAGTGGTGTTCATTGTAATGCTTGTCATTAAAAAATTAGGCTTTTTTCATGGTTCCATTGCAATCAATTATGAATTTATGTTATTGATTATTGAAGGTGAATGATTTTTTTTAAAAAAATTAATACAAACATTAGTAGAAAAACCCCATTTTTCGACTTGTCTTAAACGATTGAAAGTGTCTTTTGCAATTATTTTTTATCAAAAAAAAAACTTTGATTGAGCATTTAATGACAAAAATAATTTTGAATTACTAAAGGTTCGTCCATATCTAACTTATTACGCAAAACCATCTTTCATTAACATGTTTCCAAATATCAAAAGAACCTAATCACAAATTATGAATCACATGAAATAAATATATATACTAAAAGATTACAAGAATCTTTTAGAATTGACAAAATTCAATCATCATATGTTTAATCGAATAAAATAAAATATAATGTTAATATAAAAGAAAAAATATATAATTCAATATACATTGATATTTATAGTAAAAAAATCCAAGATGTTCCCATAATTCTATGTTTTAGTTGTGAAAGGTTATTTTAAAAAAATAATTTAATTGTTTTTCAAATCAATTATTAAGGCAACTTTCTATATACTTTCAAATTCAAATAAAACTTAATTCAACATCATACATATATACAAGTTGTTTACATAATAATAATGAAAATCAACCACTTTTATATCAAGTATCGAATAAAAGTTTTAAAAACAAAATCATTCCATCAGTCAAAAAATTAAGACAATTAAAAAAACATCTTGCTTCACCATGTCTTGCTCTTACTCAAATTTATAAACTTCAAAGGTATGGGCAATATAAGATGCATGGTAGTGTTATTAATGTCTTTGCAAATGTTGATCAGACTCAAACAATACTACCACATGATGATACAACAATAGGTGTTTTTTTAATCAACGTTTGAATATAAATTAATTTATATGTCAAGAAATGTTTGTCCATATATGGTGATGGTTGTTTTATGAGATTTAATTGAAACACCATTGTACAAAGATTTGAATGTCACCATTCATCATCAATGGGCAAGTTTGTTTATTTCGCATATGAATTCAAAATTTCAAATTCCAACTTATAATAATGCATCATCTAATCATTTTGATTTCAATAATGAAAAAATGCATTATACACCAACATACTTAATGGTACATATTTTCTTAAATGCTTCAAAAATAATGGATTAAAATAATACTATATATTACATTGCCCCAAGTAAAACTTTCACCCTTTAGGTTTATTTAAATATAAACATTTATAGGAATTATATGTCCCAACATCATTTTATAGGCAACCTCAACAAAAATTTTGAAGGTTTTTCATATCAAGAAGTAATACAACTTGGGAATTATTCCATAAATCTAGGGATTTTTCAAAAAATATTTTAAATGTTTTTAAAAAACTATTAAAGTTTCCATCTAAAAAGTCATGGGTTCTAATTAACTGTGAATATAAAAAGGAAAACTATGTGTTAGAAATATAAAAACTTCTAAAATATAAGAAACCAAGTTTAGGTAATATTTTCAAATCATACTTAGGTTATTGTGATTTGGAAGGTTTACGTAATTTTTTTGATTATTTTGAAAGGTCACAAAAATGTTTATTTGTAATGAGTTGACAACTTGGTCCTCCAATGTTCTTTGTCACTTTTATATCTACTGAAAGATTATGGGGAAAGACATGGTAAAGTATACAAAAAAATAAGTGTTTCCATTTTTATTTTATGTCATGCATATAAATGCAATAAAATAAAATTGAAACAGATGAAAGTATGATATAATACCCTTGGTGCCCTCTATTACATGTAAGATGGAAATAAAATAAAATTTTAAAGTACACAAAAAGTATCCCCATTTACCACATGATAAATTTGTGATTTGGAAATTTTTAACACATTTAATTCAATGACACATATTGATATTAAGTAAGAATGTAGAGATAGTTGTATTATTAAAGTCCCATAAAAATTATTTTATTTTTTATTTGTTACAATCTACTTACCATATACTTTACCAAAGTCCATAGTGTAAAAAGTAAATGAAAAATATATTGCAAAATCTACTTATATTTTTAAAATGTGGAATTTGAAAGTTAATGTACAACAATGACAAACTATCTTATCTTTAATCATTCAAGTAAAAATATTCCACATATAAATGGTTTATGATGGATTTTGTTGTTATTTTTTTTGTACTTGTCAAGTAGATTGCCAAGGAGATTTAATTGTCTACTTTACCATTTTTTGCTCTATGCGATCCTTTCAATTAAAACTTTACACACATTACATGTTTCAACATTAAATCTCCCAAATAAAATAGAAAACCTGCAATCTATTAATATAGTAGAATTAACACAAATCAACCCTATCACATGTGTAAGATATTATGATCATAAAAATGTCATCTTATTTCTGTAAACTTATAACAAAAAATCATTTTCTTCTTGGGTATTTTTTTTGATTTTTTTTTGTCATTGAATTCCAAAATCATGGGAACAAACATGATCATGGACTTTTATGGATAAAATATGCATTTATGTATGGAATGCACAAAAATTAAGAAATTGAATGGTTTGTAAACATATATATTTCTTATGATGTATCATTAATACCAAACTCAATGTAAATGCATAACAACATCAACACACAATACATGTAAGAAAAAAAAACCATGTTTGTAGATTTTATTATTCATTACCTCCTATGCTTGAAACAAAAATTTTAGAACCTCCTCAAATAAATGGGAATTATCAATTTTCACAACAATACTTCCATACACAAGCAAATAACATATTGCACATCATATATGACAAAAATAAATAAATCAATAACATTATAATTACATTCTATCATTAAAAAATGTATTGCAAATAATATAAATGCAAATATAATAATTCAAAAGTTAGGTAATGTTTTTTTTAATGCCCAACAAATGGTTGCTCAACTTATTGTTGACCTTGTGATTTCTTTACCATTATATATCATTCATCTCAAATACTTCAATTCATAAATACTTCTCCTTTTGAAGAACATGCTTTTGTGTTAAAATCACAAGTCATATGAATTGGAACCAAATTCAACTAATATAATGTCTTCATCGATTATAAATAAATATATTAATCATCCTAATCAATATGAATCATTGTCATTAACAAAGTTTTTATATATATATATAACATTAAAAAAAAAAGATTTCAAAACATTGCAAACCCAAAATTATTAAGTTTGTAAATTATAATAAATATAAAAATATTGAAAACTAGTCAAGAGAACAAATTTTTTTGTATTCACCATTTTAAAATTAGAAAATTCGCAACTCAAGGAACTAATGTAATCTACCATGATGCATAATGTCAACAACATGATGAAATTAATTTTCATCTATCAAATGCCATATTTAAATACCAAAAAAATGGATGATTCAATAAACTCGAAATCAATAATTGTACCCCGATACATTATTATGTTTATTTTTGACAAGGGTTGTTGAAATTAACAAAAAAATTACATTAAAACTCATAATTCAAGGATTATTACGATTATATAATATAAACATGTCTTTTGGCTTAACAAAAACCAAGGCTTTACTTATGGTATCAATAGGTAAAATTACTTTCAATATTGACGGTTTAACAACACATTTAATATTGAACATACATGTCTAATAATCTTTATTTAATTTACCAAACTTATAATTAGATTCATAAAATAATCCTACATGTTGATATGAATAATTACAATTTGTTGTGATAGAAAAAATATCACTTGTTAGTGTTAGAATGCTTAATGTTATAGATAATAAGCTAAGGTCCATAAAACATAATCAAAATAATTTTTTTGGTGATGTTGATGTTATGATGACAAGTGATTTCTATCAGGCACTCCTTGTGAAAGATAATTAAAATTTTCAAAATATCAAAGATAATGTTCAAGGCAAACATATGTTTAATGTTATGACTTAAATAAACTTATGTGATAGTTTGATATGGTTTTTATACAAAATATGAATAAATTTGTATTGCAATAAAAAATACAAAGGATATTCAATTTATAATTAACAACCACCCAACAATTTTACTATTCTATATTTATTTTATACAAATAAACTTGTGCAAAACACAATGAAAATGTGTTCACTAACACATTATGTCCCACATTTATTTTCAAAACAATGGACATCAACCATCAATCATGCCCACCATCTTACAAACTTTCAAATGATTAAGTAAAATTATAAGTTTGCATTGTACAAATTATATAAATATATATATGTTGATTGAATTATGTAATGGCAACTATGCAACATTTAATGGTCTTGTGAATAAAGTTGATGGCATTTTTAAAACATCAGCAAAATATTGTGAAAAAATCACTATTTGGCTAATGTTTCAAAAAAAATTCATTGGAACATTAACAAGAAAAATATATAATCATTATTATGATAACAACATTAAATCAAAATGGACACCAATTGAATCTATCATCAAAAATATAAAAGTTGGTAAATCCCAATTATTTATCATAACAAGGATTTAATTTCCAATTCAACTTGTAGCAGCAAGAATCATTTATCACATGATGAATTGGTTTTTAATCCCATTAATATTAAAAAACATGGGTTAACATATACATCATTATACAAATCCAAAAAGAATAAAATTACTTTTGTTAATTCCTTTCCAACATGAAAATTTCTATGTGGATCCAAAAATACATATAAAAAATGAATAAAATGAAAAAAATTACAACTTGAATACCATTAATTTTTCAATTTAAAAACTTACATAATTCTCATGTGATTATACAAGCCTTGAATACAACTTATTTGTGCCAACATTACAATAACATTAATTATGATCATAACCTTCAAATGTTTCATATTTTATGTTTTATAAAAACAAAAATACACCATGCATCATTAGATGTGCTCCAATTTACAAATTCATCAAAATGTTCTTATATTTCAATCCATAATGGTCATGGGTTAATGATGATGTATGACATACACGTACTTAAATTCTTTCAATACAATAACTAGTGATGGTTTAAAATATATAATAGCACATCACATGGGTGCTTCATGGGTTCGTTCCAAATCCATGCGAAATCTGTTGTTTCATAAGTTCACATTGGTTAAACACAAATGTCATGCATTATTTAAACACGAAAGTCATGTGTACAATTTTCATGTGTAAACAACACGAATAGACATACAACATTCATATTTAAACGATACAAATAAACATATGACATTCATGAATAAATAATGCGCATAATATATGTGTTCAAACAACACAATTAGATGAATGACATTTGTGTTTATTCCATACAAACCTATGAAAAGCAAATTTCACACGACTACTATTGTCAAATCATGACCCATTAAATTTGTGATGTAAATTTTAATATTAATACACAAAAAACATACATATTGTATTTGCGTATATATCTAATTCATGTTTAATTTCTACAGTTTTATATAATCTTCAAAGTATAATTCAACATTCTCCCAAACATTGTTCAATCATCATTATGGGAGATTTAAATACCAACATTTAAAAAGACAATAACTAATTTTTAAAAACAAAAAAATTAGATTTCATAAATAAATTCCAATTAAAATCACAATTTAATGAAAGCACCACATAAGTTGAATCTCAATTACACCATATATGGGCAACTGTCCTTTGAAATGAATGCAAATTTGGTGTAACATAAGCATATTGGTCAAAATTTTCACAAATTGATTTATGTTGCATTCAAATTACCAAACACACTTCTAATGTATAACAAAAACCCATTACTATCTCCATTTATTTAAAATGTTACATTTGAGATTATATGCATGTAAATGTTGCATTTTCCACCTAATTAATTACTCCCAAAATGTTGGCACCTTGTAGCTTGAATTTGTATTTTTACATTTTTTTTCAATGAACCTTGTGCAAAAACAAGTCATAAATATCAATAACAAGACAAACAAAAATTCGGACAATTTTTTAATCCACAAGTACACCCATCAAACACAATAACAAAATACCTTTTATGGAAACCTAAACCCAAAATGTGACAAAAACAAATATAAAAGTTGCCAAATTCTCAAACTTTAAAATCAAAATGAGACTAAAAATAAAAACCTTTCTATCTAAATTATATCCATTTAATATTGATGTTTGTTTCAAACATCGAAATACCTCATGCACATTGCTAAAAATTGTCTACATTATCCAAACTTGGATTTTCTTAAACAATATGATTATTTATAGTTTTACATTCATTTGTATGGTTAAAGGAAAGACAATGGAACTACAGTTTCAATTTCTAAATATCAACAATAAATTCTAAGAGGGTTAGAAATTTTATTTCTTAGTACAGATGTGAGAAAACTATATTCATGGTCTTTCATACAGCCAACAATTTTTCATCCAATATAATTTGAGTTCATAGTAGAACATGAAATGTAATACCTTATTTTCAGGAGAGAGCCTCTCATGGCAAAGCCACTTGTCCCTTTTAGAAAAAGCACACAACCTCAAACATCCGCCAAATATTAAGAGCCTGAGCTCTTGTAGTTAGTGGTAAGCCTGCTAATGGAAGGTTGTGGTTGTAGGCTCAGAAGAAAAAGCTAGTACTGTTGATACACAGGAAGATTAACACATTTCTCAGCTTGCTGGTGATGCATTGAAACAGAACCAAAAGTTTGATAATTCTAGGATCTTGTGAAATTGTCAGCGACTAGGTATTTTTTCACAAGTCTTTCAGTCTGCTGGAGAGAGTAGTGAGACTGAGTACAATTGTTTGAAAGGTCCATGGAAAAAGATAGTTGGAATATATGCTGATGATGCTTAACCCTCTTGAAGCTATTGCATCTTTTACTGAGATGAGCATCTAACCAAGCAGGTACTTGAATTGCCAAATGTTTTTGAGAAGAACTCTAAATTCCCAGGTTCCCAAATCTTAGGTAGATGGTTCTGCCAGCTATTATCATCAGGTCACTTTCATGTAACCTGTGACATGCCTGGTGCGATTGGAATTGTGAACCCATGATCTGTTACAAAGCAACTAACAACTTATAATCCCATTATTTTGCATAGCTTTGAACCTTGGCTTTGTTACTTGTCCATCTCCTTAGTTGGAACCTGTGCTTGAGTAGTGAACTAAAGATGGTTGTCGATGCAGAAGGTTTATGAATTGAATCCTGTATGAGAATCGGGCCACATGTTGCACCTGGCATCATTGTTAGAAAGAATCTATTATCAAGGCATTCCAAGTGACCACATCTCAAGATGGCATATTGTTGAACACTCTCAGTGCATCTTCAAGACTCCCACATTTTGCATACATGTCAACCAAGCTATTCCCCACAAAGAGATTAGAGTTGCAACCCATTTGAATGAGCTGTTCATGAACAAGCCTGCCATCTTCAAGTGCTCCTAAACCAGCACATGAATTCAGCACCCCCCAAAAAGTAACAGAGTCTGGCTGCACACCTTCCTGTTGCGTTTCCCAAAATAATTCCAGTGCCTTCTGCCCTTGGCCGCATTTCACATGTCCCAATATCATGGCAGTCCAAGTGATCACATATTGAGATGGCATCTTGTTGAAACTCTCCAAGCATCCTCAATGCTCCCACATTTTGCATACATGTCAACCAAGCTATTGTTAACAAAGATATTGGACTCACACCCAGTTTGAATAAGCTGTGCATGAACAAGCCTACCATCTTTAAGTGCTCCTAAACTAGCATATGCCTTAATCACTTTGAACAAAAGTGAATTTGTCAGGACTCATTCCTTCTCGTTGCAGTTGTCGGAAAAGCTGCATTGCCTTCTCAGGTTGCCAATCCTTCACATATTTTGAAATCTTCTTACTCCATGCAAAAATGTGTAATTGCACTGTGCCCAGTGCAATTGCAGCCATCTCTGCTTCCACCCATGGCAGTTTTCTCTGGTCATCAGGCCAGAGTCCTTCCCATGTTTTCTTACGTTTGAAATCTGGGTAACTTTCATTTGCCTAAACCTGAAATGCAGATGAAGTTGGTCAGTCATGTCGTCTCTGCATCCCAAACACATGAATGGCATCATAAGAACAGAGAAAGCCTCCTCCGTTAGAGAGAATTTTGTCACAGCATATTGTGTTTACTAAACTTCTCCAGTCTAGTATCCCACCAATGCAAAGGATCTAAAAAGCATTTCTGGCAGAGTTTAGACCATGGCACGATAGCATCCAAGAGAGAGGAACAATATTGACATCAACAAGACCTATATATAGTGCCATTGACATGGGAACTCTGACAGGATTTGATGTTCAGTTACCTTCTCAGATCTGTGATCCCACCATTGTGAAGGATCTGAAAAGAACTCCCGCCACAGATTTTTTCTGTGACCTCCAGGAGCTGGAGCTGCACCAAACTTCCCTTCAAATCATGTACTTCAACCACATAGGAGCCAAGACGAGGCATGCATCTTGCATAGATTGTGTCCAATCTTTTGATTTGCTTGCGGAGATATCACTGTAATCATCAGCTCAAGAGTTTCCAGCAAACAAAACACACGTAACTGTGAGAAGAAGGCAGTAGACAAAGAGGAACAACACAAGAAAAAAAGCTTACAACTGCCCTGATCTCTGAGTGTCGCCTCTCTATCTATCCGGTGCGCTCTAGGATGAAATGGGGTGTACTGCAAAGTTTTGTTGATGGGTATAGTGCAATTACGGGTGCACACACACACGAAGCAGCAAGATGCTTCCGGTCCACCGCACTCTGCCCCCTGTGGTGGTCGAGCTGCTGTTTTTGTGGTCTAAACAATAGTTGCATCATGCACACGGCAACTGCACTTGCTGCACTGATGATGAACACATTCCTTCGAAAAATCCTCGGGCGACTGCTCTCACTCCTCACAATCCAGTACGCTACAAAGAGCCCAAATGTAGTCTCTCTCGCACCATCGTCTGTTTGTTTCCGAGGCGTTCAATTCCTGATTGAACAACGCCATCCTGAGGAGGATTCATCTGCTCGCAGTTGCCCTGAAACCCTTCAGAACCTTTGTTACCCTGAAACCATATGACGCATTGCGCTCGAAATGGAATACAATGGAAGCTCGACGTCTTAGTGTCGTCTCCTTATCAAAGAACACAAAATGTTTGGAAATAGAAACATAAACGGAACAAGCGATGAGTTTCTAATGAGGACGGGAAGTAACAGGAGCATCAAAACTACTGGTGCTAGGCTAATGGTGCGAGCCATCCCTTTTGGGTGCCGGGGTTTTGTAGAGTTTTAGGACCATTGCAAGTGAACTAATGACGTTCAACCTGGAATTGTTCAACCAACAAATGTGCAGGTGGTGGTCGTCAGATTGCATTTGTGTTGGATGCTTGAGAGGGAATTTCATTGGGTCTACTTGGGATGCTCTTGGATTGCGAGGAGCGAGAGAGAGCAATTGCCAAGCGTTTTTGAAAGGCAGCAATGTCTTCTTCATCATCAATGCAGCACTTGCAATGCGCAAGATTTAACTCTTTTCTAGACCACAAAAGCAGCAGCAGCAGCAGCTCCACCACCACATGGAGGAGAGGGAGGTCGACCAGGAAGAGCTTGCTGCTATGTGGTGCGCACCCGCAATTCCACTTTAGCCATCAACAACTTTTGCAGAACACCGCACATCTTCTCAGAGTACACCGGATACAAGCAGTGGCGGCACTCAGCGATCACGGAAAGTGTAAGCTTTCTTGTCTTGTTCCTCTCTCGGTGTTTGTCTACTGCCTTCATCTCATGGTTTGTTCGCCGAAAAATGTTGACCTGATATCTTCCGAGGCAAATCGACAGATTGGACACATTCTATGCAAGACGCAGCGCCTCATCATGGCTTCTATGTGATCAAACTACATGATTTGAAAGGAAGTTTTTCTGCAGTCCCTGCAATATACAAGGAATCTTTTAGGTGTTAGAGAACCAGCCTTTGTGATGTTTGGTGGTTTGTTTTTTTGAGTTTTTGACCTTCTTACTTTGAGGGGCCATAACTTTCTCATTTCTAATCTGTTTTTGATGATTATTACTGTGTCAAATCCGTCAAGAGGAGGGGTTCAAGATCTATTTGGACACTAGAAACAATAAAGCCCTCCCCTTTGGATCCGGCATACCTTGAGTGCTTACATGTTTGGTCAATGACTAATCTTCCTTATTTCTTCAAACGATTTTTTGAGTAAATTTATTTGTTAGAAAATAAAATATATATTTTTTAATTTTTGAGGATATAATAAAAAAAATTCAATATAAAAATCTGTAAAATGACTTTACCTTTAGGCCCTCCTTTCACTTGCACCCATTATTTCAATCTCAAACCTTGTAATTCACAAAGTGGAGTCTTTTTTATTGAATCAAGGCTGAAACTTAACACCACAATATTAAATGCACATAAGTAAGCATGGTAAAGCACAATAATAGTGGAGCACTCAAAAGAAAAGAAAAGAAAAGGAAAACAAGATGAAATTCAGATTACACTGAATTTTGTGATAATCTAAGTTTCATTCCTCAAGTATTTAATTTGTAAAAAAAAAGTTCTCACCCCCTTGATGACCAAACTTAGGATATTGATGTCGTGTTTCCTTCACATTCCAGATATCTCTATTGTACTCAACAGTCAAATAATTGGCAAGTCAAAAATATTGAAAACATTGAGATTAGTGAATGGAAATTTCAATATATTTAAGGTTAAGGCTCTGAGTATCCAAACAATAACTATTAACTACAAAAAATAAATATTCAAGTTCAATTGGAAGTATGAGAATATTAATTCCTAGGCATTGTTGATAATGTATTATTTGGTATACAGAAATGAGAATATTTAAAAATATTTTGTGGATACTTAACCATGATGTTATTACTACCCTTTACCCTTGTTCTCATAGGTGAGAAATTTTCATGTTGATGTTGTGGTCTAAATTTTCCCTAACATCATCTATAATGATATTTATACACAAACATTCCTCTACATGTGGAAGTGTAACGAAAAATGAAGTCGTAAAGGTTCATATGAATGACAATTTGTTATCTTGCGTGGAACACTAAAGCAACCGGCTGACAACATCATGATCCTGCATACTCTTTCTTCCTTTGATTCAGGACACACCACTGATTCAAGTCTAAATCTGAGGTCACCATTGCCTTTCCAAACTCTCTTGGTGTCAAACATATTTTGGAAGATGATGCCAATGCAACACTCATCCTCTATATTTCTTAAGGTAGCAAGCAGGGCTTTAAGCTTCCCTTCATAGGACCAACAACAACTAATCTAAAACACCTGAGTTTGTTCGCCCAGATTGGAGACTTGGAAAAGCTGATATCGCTCTGGCCCTGCCTAGACCATTTCAAATTACCACAAAGCTTTAGGCTGAAATCAATATCAGTCCAAGAACAAAACCTCTAAAGAGTGCTAATGGAGGACTAAATAATAGACAGATGACCCTAAGGGGAATGGTGATTAAAGAAAAAAAATTGTGGGGCATTTTAAAAAAACGAACGAAATGTAAAAGTTGAAACAATTGCCCACCTACAGCACATAACTTCTAAAATAGAACCTTATGGGAAACAATGTTGAAAGCATTTGGAATGTACCTACAAACCACCCAATCAAGGTGAACATTTAAAGATGCCTGAATATCATGCACCAATGTTTCACAAATTTGATTACGACCTCGAACTAATGAAGGGACAATTGGGCTGAAAATGCATCATGAAACTTGAAGCAAATGGTCTTGCTCACCAACCAATATAGAGCCTCACTTACTGATATTGGTTAAATGTCATCAAAAGGCTTTGCCAAAATTAACAACCTCACAGCACCAAAGGCCCATGTTATACTCCCAAAAATACACCTCGCAACAACATAAAAACAAAAATAAAATAACTGGGAAAAGTCATTAGCAAAATCCTTTAAATCAAACAAATTTTGAAGGTGTTCAAATACCATGCATGAAGGCCCACCAACTGAAATGTGAACTAAATGGATGAATGCCAACGTGAACATATTTAAAGAAAAATTCAAATTTGCCTTTGGCTAAAATTCCATCAAAGCATGTGAGCATGGCAAGGATGAAAAGCCTATAGAAAAGCAATGGTCTTTGAAGAGGCCAAAGGTGGGACCACAAGGTGAAAGTTCTCATATCACCCTATTTGCCTTTAGTTAAACTTTGACGAAGATAATGAGGCCCCGAGTGGGAAGAGAGGGATGGGGCTTCTAAAAGAAGAGCACCATTTGAATGGGGGGGGGGGGACTAAAGGTAAGACAACCATTAAGCTTTATGCACATAAAAAATGTTTCACCTAAAACTCCTCCTAATCGTCAAAAAAATATTTCATAATTAAATTTTAATCTCCATATGCACAACCTTCCCCCCTTGAATAGGCAAGAGAAGGCACCACTAGAAGAATTTTTTTTTAAAATGCCATGTAAAAATGCCA
>Ga0209611_10009853_pt1 | contig 14289 bp, 11 predicted proteins | sample S1TSphgellanicum_3_FD_187693 | JGI IMG/M metagenome (GOLD analysis project Ga0209611, IMG submission 187693) | Host-associated microbial communities from peat moss isolated from Minnesota, USA - S1T2_Fc - Sphagnum magellanicum MG (SPAdes) (version 2) | ecosystem: Host-associated > Plants > Peat... | reverse complement strand
CCTGGCCTGACGGCTGGATCGATCCGTCGTAGCCGCGGCCGTAAGGCCGTGGACGGTGCAATCAACGGCCGCGCGCAGAGATCCCTCCCAGCGCCAAAGGCGCGCGACAAGTTAGCCCAGGGCGAGGCCCTGGGTTTGTTTTTAAAGAGAAGCAAGCCCTGAAGGGGCGAAACATCTGTCGCGCCCCTTCAGGGCTTTTCGCTTTTGAGAGGCGCGATACCCGGGGCGTTGCCCCGGGCTAACTTGTTTTGCCCCGTTGGGGCTGAAACTGCGAACGCTGAGCTACGCCACCTTCATCAGCAACCACGAGAAGAGATCGCCGATGGCGATGCGCTCCTGCTTCATGCTGTCGCGATGGCGCAACGTCACGGTGTCCTTCTCGCCCGCGGCGATGGGCGCGCCCGTGGCCGACGTGCACGCTTCCTTCGCGCCCTCCAGCGTCTCGAAATCGACCGTGATGCCGAACGGCGTGCCGATCTCATCGAAGCGCCGGTAGCGCCGGCCAATCGCCGCCGTGTCCGCGTACGCCACCTTCATCAGCGGCTGCAGCGCGCCGTAAATCTCGCGCGCCTTCGCCACCAGCTCCGGCTTGTTCTTCAGCAGCGGGAAAACGGCCGCCTTGATCGGCGCCATGCGCGGCGAGAACCGCAGCACCGTGCGCACCTCCTCCTTGCCGCTCTCGTCGTCCTTGATCGTCTCCTCGTCGAACGCCTCGCAGAGCAGCGCCAGCACCGTGCGGTCCACGCCCGCGCTCGGTTCGACCACCTCCGGCAGATACTTCTGCTTCGTTTCCTCGTCGAAATATTCCAGCGGCTTCTTGCTGTGCTCCGCGTGCTGCTTCAAGTCGTAGTTGCCGCGATGCGCGATGCCCTCGAGCTCCTGCACGCCGAACGGGAATTCGTACTCGAGATCGTACGTGCCCTGCGAATAAAACGCGCGGTCCTTGTCCGGCACGGTCAGCACGTGGATCTTCGCGCGCGGGATTCCGATCGACTCGTACCACGACAGCCGCTCCTCGCGCCACTTCTCCAGCCACTCCGGACCCGTGCCCGGCTTGACGAAAAATTCCACCTCCATCTGCTCGAACTCGCGCGAGCGGAACGTGAAGTTGCGCGGGTTGATCTCGTTACGAAACGCCTTGCCGATCTGCGCGATGCCGAACGGCAATTTCTTCTGCGTCGTATCCAGCACGTTTTTGAACTGCACGAACATCGCCTGCGCCGTCTCCGGGCGCAGGTACGTGATGGAGGACTCGTCCTGCGTGGCGCCGATGTAGGTTTTGAACATGAGGTTGAACGCACGCGGCTCGGACAATTCGCCGCCACAATGCGGACAAGGAGTAATCAATCCTGTCTGTGCGAATTGTTCAGTTGCTAGGTACTGAATGAATTCCTTCACACTTAATTTCGACAATCCGCCGTCTGCTTGCACCTTCTCAGAGAGCCACGAAAGCGTGACCGGAAGATTCCGTACTAAGGCAAGATTGGGGGCATCGCGCCGGCCTTTGGTTTCAGCCCATTTCTTGAGGTTCAATGTGTCTAATTGTCCCAAGGCAAACATTTCTGCTAAAGCGTCGTACCAATCACTTTGCTCAATGGCGGGCCAAACCTGGTCTGCGCGAAAGAGCTTTCTGCATTGTTTACAGGCCACCATCGGATCCGAAAAAGTCGCCTCATGCCCGCTCGCCTGCCACACCGCGCGGTTCATCAATATCGAGCCATCAAAGCCCACGATATCATCGCGCAACTGCGTCATGCTGCGCCACCAGTAGTCCTTCAGGTTGCGCTTCAGCTCCACGCCCAGCGGACCGTAATCCCACGCGCCATTGAGGCCGCCATAAATCTCCGACGACTGGAAAATAAAGCCCCGGCGTTTGCACAAGGCCACGATCTTTTCCATCTTGCCCGCGCCTGCGTTCGAATCTGCCATAGAGCCGTAAATCATCGCGGCCAACCGCACACCCGCGCAAGGCAAATTCTCGCCCGGGAGAGGCAGCCTCCGGCCTGCCCCTGAGTGCGGTGCGCGCAGCGCCGGCCTGATCGTAGCCGCAGCTGCCTACCGATTCGACGCCGTGGCCGATTCGGCGTGGAGCGCGGGGAGATTGTCGGCGGGGGCGTTCATGGGGAGGAACGCGGGGGCGGTCTTGACGCTGATCTTGAGCTGGGGGCTGACGCCCTGGCAGACGGTGACGAGGGCGTCGAGGCTGCCGTCGGTCACGTCGGGCTGCCGGGTGATGACGACGGGCTGGCTCGGGTTGCCCTGCGCGACGGTGGCGAGGCGGGCCTTCAATTCGTCGAGCGAAACGCTGTGGCCCTCAAAGGTGATGCGGCCCTTGGTGCCGAGGCCGATCTCGATGGGCAGGATTTTGGGCGCGGCCATGTCGTCACCGGGAGCGCCTGCGGACGGCGGCGGCTGCAGCGCGAGGGGCAGCGTCGCGTGCGGCTGGAGCGCGCCGGTGTCGCTGGATTTGACCACCTTGACCTTGAACTTGAGCCTGGCGGCACGGCACATGTCGAGGACGTGCTGCAACTGCTCGTGCGTGACCTTCTCGTCCTTCACGATGAGCACCGGCTCCTTCACGTTGGCGCGCGCGACGTTGTTGAGGCGCTTTTGCAGCTCGGCGTCGGAGACGGTTTCGCCGAGGAAGGCGATCAGGCCGTCGGACGTGAGCTCGATTTCGACGGGGACGGATTCCTCGGCGGAGGTGATGGCGGGAGGCGCGTTGGTTGAGGGTGTTTCCGTCGTAGGCGTAGGAGTGGGCGCGGCCGGCGCGGGCTCTGGCGCAGGCGGCGGCTGAATGGTGGGGCCACCCTCGGCGGCGGAGGGGCGCAGCGCGGGCGGCGTCGCGGCCATGGGCGGGATCGCGGGCGCTTTGCCATCTTTGACGAGAAGCTTGAGGCCCATCGAGTGCGCGAGATCGACGAAATGCATCCACTGCTTCCTGGTAACGCCAGGCTGCTTCAGCATCACGAGCGGATTCTTGGGATTGCTGGCCTTGATGTCGGCGAGTTTTGCTTTGAGATCGTCCTCGGTGATGGCCATTCCGTCGAGCTTGAGCGAACCGTCGGCGGCGAGGTCGATCTGGGCGGGGATGGCCTTGTCGTTCACGGGTGCGGGCGCTGGCGGCGTGGGCGCAGCGGGCGCCGCGTTGGTGGACGGCGTTTCCGCTGCAACCGCAGGCACGGCAGGCGCGGCGGGCGGCTCGGGCGCGGTGACGTGCGCCACGTGGGCGTCGGAGCAGGCGTCCAGCACGGCCTTCACGTTGGCGTAGGGGACCTTTGCGCCGGCGGTCTTGATGATGAGCTCGCGCGTGGGCGTGGCCGTGACCATCGCGGCGACCTTGGTCTTGAATTCATCGAGCGTGCCGCGTTTGCCCTGAAAGCCAACGGTGCCGTCGTCGTGGACGTAGACGGTGAGGGGTTTCGCGGGCGCTGGCGGAGCGGCGGGAGCGGGCGGAGTCGTGCTCCCGGTCGCGACAGGCGTAGCGGCAGGAGCAGGCGGTTGCGGCGCGGGCGGGACGACGTCGACTTCCTTGGCGGGCGCGTTTTTGCAGGCGTCGACAACGGCCTGGAATTTCGCGTAGTCCATCTTCGGGTTGGAATGGAGGATGACCGCGAGGTCGGGATGCGCCGCGACGGCCTCTTTGATTTTCGCGGTGAACTCGTCGATCTGCAGCGTTTTGCCCTGGAACTTAATTGAGCCATCGCCGTGCACGATGACGGTGAGGGGCTGCGGCGGCGCGGCGGGTTTTTCAGGTGCGGGCGCGGGCACCGTAGGCGGCGGTGTTTGGGAAGCGGGCGGCGTGACGGCGACGGGCTTGGGCGGCTGCGGCGCGGGCTGCACGACGGTGACTTCCTTTGCGCTCGTGGCGTGGCAGGCATCGACCACGGCCTGGAATTTCGTGTAGTCGGCCTTGGGGTTGGAGTGGATGACGATGGGCGCGTCGGGATAGAGCGCGACGGCGGCCTTGATCTCGTTGGCGAAAGCATCGGCGCTCACGGTCATGCCGTGGAAGAGAATCGAGCTGTCGCCGTGGACGGTGACCGCGAGTTCCCGGGCGGCGGGAAGCAGCAGGTGATAATTTTTGGGCCCGGCGGCCTTGACCGCCTCATAGGCAGCGGACACGTCGGCCAAGTTCGCCTTGGGGTCGGCCTTAATCGTGACCGGCGCGTCGGGCGCGGCGGTCAGGGCGTCTTTGATCTTCGTGGTGAATTCGGCGAGCTTCAGCGTGGCGTCCTGGAACTTGACCGTGCCGTCGGCCAGCACGAGCGCCCTGAGCGACGGAGGCGGCGGCGGTTGCGGCGCGGGTTGGATGATCGTGACCTGTTTGGCCCCGGCGGCGTTGCACGCGTCGGCGATGGCCTTGAATTTGGTGTAGTCCATCGCCGGGTTGGAATGCAGGGTGATCGGTGCGTCGGGGAACAATGCAACGGCGGCCTTAAGGTCGGCGCTGAACTGGTCGAGGTTCATCGTGACTCCGTCGAACTCGATGGTGCCGTCAAGATGGGCGACGACGGTGTGCCAAAGTACCGGCGGCAAATCGATGGTGAGATTCTTCACCGGGGCGCCTTTGCACGCGTCGATGACCGCTGTCAGGTCGATGTATCTGGCCTTGGGGGCGGCATGAACGGTGAAGGTCACCTCGGGAGCGGTTCCGATGATTACCTTCAGCTTGGCGGTGAATTCATCGATCTTCATCACGGCGCCGTTGAGCTTGACCATGCCGTTGGCGAGGACGACGACGTCCTGCGCGGCGAGTGGTGGCGGCGGCGCGGTGGGAGTTTCACCAACGACTTTGTACTTCAGTCCGGGGGTCGCTTTGCAGGCGGCGATGACGGCCTGGAAATCGGCGTAGCTTACGCCGGGGTCGGCCTTAACACCCACCTCCGGCTGGATCGCGATGGGCGCGTAGGCGGTCAACACGCCGCGAAGCTGATCCGCGGTGAGGGTTTGGCTCATGAAATCGACTTTTCCATCGGCCTGTACAGTAATGAACGCCGGCGGGGGAATGATGAGCTCCAGCTTGATCAGCGCGGGGACCTGCTTGATGCGCGCGAGGTAGGCCTGTTCGTTGCTCGTGAGCGGCACATTCGCGGCGGCCTTTTGGTGGAGCGCGGCGAGCTTCTGGTTGGCCATGGGGATGAAGCCGAGGATCGTGCTGAGCGAGTCGGCGTCCGCTTCGATCACGCCCGCATTCATCGCGGGATAGCGGATGAGCTTGAGCGGGCCTTTGCCATCGCTGGTGGCGGCGCCGAATTTCCTGCCGTCGGGCTGGAGGAGCTCGACCGTGCCGGCCGCGACCCAGAGGTCGATGCGGTTGTTGGTGAGGAGCGTGACGAAGTCGCCGCCGGCCGCGAGCGCGGTGCCGTAGGGCGTGTGGACCTGGTAATCGCTCTGCACGCCGGGCTGCGTGCCGACCTTGGAGAAGACGCCGCCCACGGTGAGGTCGACCTCGGCGGCGCGGGACGTGGAAGCGACGGCCTGCTGCACGGCGGCTTCGGAATTGGGCATGAGGCGCGCGGAATCGACGCCGCCGAAGAGGATGGCGGCGGTGGAATTGGCGCCGGTTTTGACGACGGCGCCGTTGGGGAGCGGCTCGCCGTCGGCGGCGGGGGAGAAGGTGGTGGGTGCGCTGGGCATGGCGACCTGCACGTCGCCGTGGGGCTCGCGGACCTGCATCGCGTCGGGCGCGATGTTGAGCGAGGCCGGCATGTCGGGCGGCGTGATCGGCTCGATCCAGTCGTTGGGGACTTCCGCGTAGATAACGTGCGGCGCTTTTTTCTTGGGTGTGTAGGTGTAGATTTCGCCGTTCTGCGCGAAGGCGGTGGGCGGCAGAATGACGGCGGCGGGGTCGGCCTTGAGGACGTCGCCGCGGGCGTAGAATTTGGCGTCGGCGCGTTTGTACTGTGCGCTTTTGCTGGCCGCGCCGGGGGTGGGGAGGTCCTCCGCGCCGCGGGCCGCATGGCAGAGCGCGAGGGCAAGCAGAAGAAGGACGAGGGTGCGGAGGAGGTTAGGTTTGGCCATAAGTGAAGACGCGCGGCGTGCAGGCGGCGAACAACGCCGGCGAAGCAGAGGAAGGACCGCTTTCAAGGTGGGTGTACCCTCTTTCCTAGCACGGGTTATACGAAAGGACAATGCGGAGAAAGCTCGCGATTGCAGATCATTCGGCTATCGTGAACCCATGACGATAAGCCTGCCGCTGGACAAAATGACTGTTGAAGAAAAGCTTCAACTAATAGAGACCATCTGGGCGGACATCTCCCGGGACGAGGCGAATATCGAGTCTCCGGAGTGGCACAGGGCCGCGCTGGAGGAGCGTCGCCAAAAGGAAGCGCGGGGAGAGACCTCCTACATTCCGTGGGAGCAGGCGAAAGAAGAGCTGCGGCGCCGGATCAATGGACATTGAGATTCTCCCCGGCGCCCGGGATGATCTTGCGGCTGGTTATCGCTTCTACGAGAAGCAAAGTCCAGGGCTCGGCGATTACTTTTACGACACGCTCTTTGCGGAAATTGAGTCTCTTCGCGGGACTGCCGGAATTCATCCGATCAAATACGGATCGTATCGCGCGTTGTCGCGCCGTTTTCCGTACGGGATCTATTACGAGATCAAGAACGACACGATCCGGGTTCAGGCCGTTTACGACTGCCGGAGTAGTCCCGCGAAAATCCGGCGGTGGTTAACCGGCGAATAGCAGAAGCAGCCTTTCTTTAAATGTGCTTCATCACGTGCTCGGGCACGCAGTCGGCCTTGATCCTGTCGGCGATTTCCTCGGCGGGGTAGGTGACGATCTCGGCCAGCGTGGGATGATAGTGCGGCATCTTCGCGAGTTGCTCCACCGTGCCGTGGTAGTGCATGACGGCGATGAGTTCGTGGATGAGATCGGAGGCGTGCGGGCCGATGATTTGCGCGCCGAGGATTTCGCCGCGGGTCTTTTCCGCGACGAGCTTGACGAAGCCGAACTCGTGGCCGCCGATCATGGCCTTGCCGTGGTCGTTGAAGGGGTAGCTGGCGGTGAGATAGGGGATGCCGCGCGCTTTCACCTCGTCTTCGGTCAGGCCGGCGAGCGCGATCTCGGGATCGGTGAAGGTGACGAGCGCCTTGAGGCGGTAGTCGATTTTTTCCGCGACCTGGTGCGAGCCGCGCGCGACGTTGACCGCGTTGCGCGCGGCCAGTTCGCCCTGCTGGATGGCGATGTGGACGATCTCGTGCGGGCCGGAGGAATCGCCCGCGGCGAAGATGTGCGGCACGGCGGTGGCCTGCTCGTCGTTGACGCGCAGTTTGCCGTTTATGAGCTCCAGGCCGGCGTGGCCGAGGCCGAGTCCGTCGAGCGCCGGTTTGCGGCCCATGGCGTAGAGGATTTCGTCGACGACGAGGTCCTCGCGCTTCCTGCCGCGCTGGAAAACGATCCGCTTGCCCTTGCCCTTTTTGCTCACCTCGAGAATTTTCACGCCGGTGCGGACGTCGATCTTCTCCGCCTTGAACGCGCGCTCGAGCTCGGCGCTGACTTCCGCGTCATGCCCGCGCACGAGGTGCTCGCCGCGCTGCAAGATCGTCGTCTTCGAGCCGACGCGCGCGAAAAATTGCCCCAGCTCCACCGCGACCACGCCGCCGCCGAGCACCGCCAGCCGCTTCGGGATCTTCGTGGCCTCGAGCGCCTCGTCGCTCGTCCAGCAGCCCGTTTCCCACAGGCCGGGAATCGGCACGCGCGTGACGACCGAGCCCGTCGCGATGATGAAGGTGGACGCCGTCACCAGCTCCTGCCTGCGGCCGTTCGTTACCAGCAGCGTGTGCGGATCGAGGAACGACGCCAGGCCGCGCACGAGCGTGAATTTGCCGTCCTTGAGCTGCTTGCGGCGGTAGGCCGCGAAGCCGCCGATGAGGTGCTCCTTGCGCGCGTGGATGCACTTCATGTCCACCTGCACCGGCTTGACGACGAGGCAAAATTCCCGCGCGCGATTGATCTCGTGCCAGCGGTGCGCCGACTCCAGCAGCGTCTTCGAGGGCATGCAGCCGCGCAGGATGCACAGGCCGCCCATCTTCTCGCCGCCCTCGATCACCGCCACCTTCGCGCCCAGGCCCGTCGCCGTGCGCGCCGCGGCATAGCCCGCGCTGCCGCCGCCGATCACGGCCACGTCGAACTCCGGTTTCGCGGGCTTGAAGCGCTGCCAATCCGCGCTCACGGTTTCCCCGCGGGCAGGGCGGGGCAGATGCGTGGGCATGGTTGGGAAGGTTAAAGGGAAAAAGGAAAAGGGCAAAGGGACTGATTCAAGGCATGCGTCTTCACTTTTGCCCTTAGCCCTTATCCCTTTGCCTTTCAGGCCGGCACGCCCGCGAGCACCACGCGCTCGCCGCCGAACTTGGGATAAAGAAAACGGTCCGCCGGCAGTCCCTTGCGCGTGACCAGCCGCGCTTCCTCCAGACCGCGCTCCTTCAGGCGCCGCAGGCTCTCGTGCAGCAGGTAGGTGCCCAGGCCGCGGCAGCGGTATTCGTTAAGCACGCAGATGCCCAGCGGCAGGTTGCTCACCTTGTCACCGGAATCGCGAATGGCCGCCGCGCCGACGATCCGCGCGCCGTGCTTGATCGCCACGAACGTCACCTCGCCCGCCGGCCATTCCGTCGCCACGATGCCCTCCGCCAGCCGCACGCGCGCGGCCAGGTCGTCGCTCCACGCCGGCTCCATCGAGTACGAGCGCGTGATGGCCGCGAGCAAAAGCGTCCTGTCCTCCGGCGTCGCCGCCTCCGCGCTGTAACGCGCGTCCAGCTTCGGCGATTCCGCCGGCAACTTATGCAGGTTCCAGGTAAATTGGACCCAGACAGACAACCTCATACCAAATAGAATCGCGATGACATGAACACCGCGCAAGGGATTTTGTCGATTTTATCGAGAAACACGCGCGCGAAATTTCACGGCCATTTTGTAACGCGAACTTGGCCTGCCTTGTGCTCCTTTGAGCGCAAACCCAACATGGAAGCGACTTGCGCAATGACAGCACCCATCTAATCTTTTCTTGTGGCTCGCAAAAATAAATCCAATTCATCGGAAGAGCCGGAAAGCAACCCGCTCTATTCACCCTCCCAGGGCCCCGCTCCTTCGCTCGAACCCATCCTCGACGAAAACCTCGACACGCTTTCCGCCCTGCAGCTCGTCGATTTGCTCACCCAGTTTTATCCCATCAATTCGCCGCGCCGAACCGAGCTCGGCTACCTGCGCCGCCGCATCGAGGAACTCGAAGTCCTCAACGAGCAGGCACGCCAGGCGGTCGAGAAGCTCGACGCCGCGGTCACGAAGCTCACGTCGCCCGCCAACCGCGTCGGCACGCTGCTCAACCTGCCCAAGCCCGACATCGCGCTTATTATAAATGGCGGCACCGAGTTCTACTGCTCCATCGATCCGCGCCTGTCGCAGTCGAAGCTCCTCGTCGGCACCCGCGTGCTGCTGAACGAAGCCTACGTCGTCATCGGCGACCTCGGTTTCGAAACCGGCGGTCCCGTTGCCAAGATCCAAGACCTTCTCCCCGACGGCCGCCTGCGCGTCGGACAAGAGGGCGGTCTCGCCAATACCCTCGTGCTGCGCTCCGCCAATCTCGGCAAGGAAAAGCTCAAGCCCGGCCTCGAAATCCGGCTCGATTCCTCCCAGCGCGTTGCGTTGGAAGTCGTCGCCGGCGCGCAGTCGCGCGATCATCTGCTCGAGCAAGTGCCCGAGCTGCCGTGGGAAAAAGTCGGCGGCCAGGACGAAGCGCGCCAGGCCGTGCGCGACGCCGTCGAGCTCCCGCTCCTCCACAGTGATCTCTTCAAGGCCTACAACCACACCAGCCCCAAGGGCATCCTGCTCTACGGACCGCCCGGCTGCGGCAAGACGCTCCTGGGCAAGGCCACCGCCTACAATCTCACCAAGCAATTGCGCGAGAAGACCGGCTCCGACCACCGCGAGTACTTCATGCACGTCAAGGGGCCGGAAATCCTCAATATGTGGGTCGGCGAATCCGAGCGCCAGGTGCGCGAACTCTTCTCCCGCGCCCGCGAGAAAGCCAAGGAAGGCTTCCTCCCCTTCATCTTCATCGACGAGTGCGAATCGATCCTCGGCACGCGCCGCGCCGGACGCACCAGCGGCATCCTCAACACGCTCGTCCCGATGTTCTGCGCGGAGATGGACGGCATCGAGTCGCTCCAGCAGATGGTCATCATCCTCGCCTCCAACCGCGCGGACATGATCGACCCCGCCATCCTGCGCCCGGGCCGCATCGACCGCAAAATCAAGGTCTCGCGCCCCACCAGGAAGGGCTCCGAGGAAATCTACCGCATCTACATCAACGAGAACCTGCCGCTCGACCCCGCGCTCCTCAAGGAAGCCGGCGACAACCGAAAGGCCGCCATCGACATGATCATCGCCAAGCTCGTCGACGCGCAATTCAGCCAGCGCGAAGACAACCGCTTCCTCGAGGTCACCCTCCGCAGCGGCCGCCACGAGTACCTGCATCGCGGCGACCTCGTCAGCGGCGCGGTCATCGCCGGCATCGTCGAGCGGGCCAAGGAAACCGCCATCAAGCGCGCCATCGCCTCCCCCGAGCCCACCGGCCTCACCATCAACGACTTCATCGAGGGCCTCAACGTCGAGTACAAGCAAAACGACATCTTCCCGCCCAACGACATCACCGAAGACTGGCTCAAGCTCGTCGACTACGATCCCGAGAACGTCGTCAAGCTCTCCCCCGTCAAGCCCCGCCGCGTGGAGCAGAGCGCGATTATCTAAATTATGATCCGGCTGATGAACAGAGCGTCCCTTTTGGGACTCGCGCTGTTCATTTTGCCAACGGCCTTTTTCGCGGAGACCGGGCCGATTGAAAAGGGTGAAGCTCTAAGAACGCTGGTAGTCTCGCTTTCCGGCTTGGCCGTTGCTCTCGTGAGCGCATCTTACGTCATCTTGCGTAGGCGCATGGAACGGTTCAAAGAATGATCGCGAAGCGGCCCCCAGCAACCCCGAAGCGGTTGAATCATGCTCCTCGTTCCCAAACTCCATTTGGGAACGCCCTTGTCCCCGCAACTCCGTTGCCCCCGTTTACATCGAAGGCAAGCAACCGGTGCACCGAGGCCGCCTCTGCAACCCCAAAGGGGTTGAATCACTCAGCCCAGGGTTGGAGCGGCAGCGCCTACCCTGGGTCCAACGAAAAAAGGCGACCCAACCCTGAAAGGGTTGAATCAAGATTCTCGGGTGCGCGCGATGCAACCCCTTCAGGGTTGGCCTGCCTTGGGGCGTTACCCAGGGTAGGCGCGGCAGCCGAGCCTGCGCGCCAACCCTGGGCTGAGTTATCGCAGCGCTTTCAGCGTTGCCCGAATTCCAACAAGAAACCCATTTTCTTTCTTTCTTTGCTGGCGTGCTTCGTTTTGAACTCCGCAATCGTCGATGCTGAGAATGAGCCGCCGCCTGCAAACTCGGTGCAGATAACGTTTGAAGGAGAGTTCCACCAGGAGCCTGTCGAGATACGGGCTGCTGGGAAGAAGACGACTGCCGTTTTAGACTCAGGATATGCTACGCCCGCGATTAGTAAGCCGATAAACGTCTACATTGGTGGGTTGGCCGGTACCCTCGCCGTTCGGCTGCCGAGGCTCAAGCTCGCTAAATCCGCAGAAATTAATCTTCGCAAGGGCCAGTACATCTATGTTGAGGTAGAAAAGAATTCTGTCTCGGTGGAGCAATCCCTCAAAGAACGGCTGTTCGAATGAGCTCTCAATTTTTGCACTCCGCTCGTTCCCAAACTCCATTTGGGAACGCACTTGTCCCCGCAACTCTGTTGCGCAGTTGCGCATTCGCGGTACGGTTGAATCAGCCGAAGATCGGCAATGGAATTGCCTCAACAATCGCGTTCCCAAATGGAGTTTGGGAACGAGGATGCCTCCCACCCTTTTCCCTTTACCCTTAGCCCTTCATCCCTGCCATGCACCCCACCGTCCCGCCCTGGCCGATCTGCTTCGGCCTTGAAACTGAACTTGGCATCACCGTGATGGAAGATCCCGAGGCCGATGTGGTCGAGGAATCGATCGCACTCGTCCGCTCCGCCGCGCAGCACGGCGTGGCCAACCTGTGGGACTACGCCACCGAGGACCCCCATCGCGACGCGCGCGGCTTCCGCGTGCAGGAGCTGATGCAGGACACCGACGAGGCCAACTATTACTCGCAGGACACCCAGCGCGAGCTCACCTTCCAGGAAATCAAGAGCGACCTGGTCCTGCGCAACGGCGCCCGCTTCTACAACGACCACGCCCACCCCGAATACTCCACGCCCGAGTGCGCCACGCTGATGGACATCATCGCGCAGGACAAGGCGGGCGAGCGGCTCCTCGAGGAATGCGCGCGGCAAGTCACCCGCCGCGGCTCGCGCACGGTCAAGCTCTACAAGAACAACACCGATTTCCGCGGCCACAGCTACGGCTGCCACGACAATTATCTCATCCCCCGCGTCATCCCGTGGGAGCGCCTCGTGCACGCCATGACGCCGTTCCTCGTCGCGCGCCAGCTTTACACCGGCGCGGGCAAGGTCGGCTGGGAGTGCGAGAACAACGGCGGCGCGGGCGGTTTCCAGATTTCGCAGCGCGCCGATTTCTTCTCCGAGCTGGTCAGCATCGACACGATGAACCGCCGGCCCCTGATTAATACGCGCGACGAGCCGCACGCCGACCCGACCCGCTTCCGCCGTTTCCACGTCATCATCGGCGACTCCAATCTTTCGCAGTTCGCCACGTGGCTGAAAATCGGCACCACCGCGCTCATGCTCGAGTCGCTCGAGAACGAAGGCGCGCCCGACTGGTGGGCGCTGGCCGATCCGCTCGAGGCGCACCGCCAGATTTCGCGCGACACCACGCTCAAGTGGATCGTGCCGCTGGCCAACGGCAAGAGCATCGGCGCGTGCGATCTCCAGTACGAGTTCATCGCATGGGTCGAGAAGCGCGTCGACCTCGAGCACCCGGAAAAGAGCAAGGTGCTGCAGGACTGGAAGGCGACCATCGACCAGCTCGCGAAGGACCCGCTCTCCCTGCACGACCGGCTCGACTGGGCGGCGAAGTACCATCTGCTCGACGCCTTTCGCGCGCAGGAAAACCTGACGTGGGACAGCCCGTGGCTGCAGAGCCTCGACCTGGAGTACCACCTGCTCAAGCACGACGAGGGCCTCTTCTTCGCGCTGGAAAATGCCGGCGACATGAAGCGGCTCATCGGCGAGGCGGAGATCATCCACGCCGTGCAGCACCCGCCGTCGTCATCGCGCGCCTACCTGCGCGGCCGCAGCGTGCTCAAGTTCGCCCGCGAGATGAAGACCGCGCAGTGGGACAACCTCGTCTTCAAGGTCGGCGACCAGATGTACCGCCTCGACATGAGCCAGGCCTTCCCCGGCCTCCGCCTCGAGGAAATGATCACCGCCATGGACAAGGCCAAAACAATTCAGGACCTCATCCGCGAATTGAACTTGAAGCCCGTCTGATGGGAGTTAGACAGGAGGAACATGAGGCACATGAAATGCTGAATGTGAAGTCTCATGTCCTTCATGTCCCTCCTGTCTAATTTGAACTCAGCCGAACCGCGATTAGATTAATCTTATGCCCGATCAAAATCAAAAATCACGCCCCGGTGGTGGTGGACCCGAATCGCCCGCGCCCGGCGGCGGCCCCGCCGCGCCGAAGGTGGATCGCCCGAACGTTGACGACCTGCTCAAGCGCATGAAGAAGGTCGATCCCGACCAAGCCAAGCGCTACCGCCAACGCACCGGCCAATGAATTTTCCCCAAGGCGCTCGCGCCGGCGGGCCCGTCGACTCATGTCCGACGGGAACCGGCGATTTTTCCGACCTGCTCCGGCTTTCCGGCGCGCAGGCGTTCTCACCCGAGACGATGCGCGCGGCCGGTGGCCACACGACCACGGTCACCGACACGCAGGCCACAACCGTCCTCGCCTTCCAATATAAGGACGGCGTGATCATCGCCGGCGATCGCCGCGCCACGGCGGGCAACATCATCATGTACGATCGCGCCGACAAGGTGATCGAGCTCGACCAGGACACGATCATCGCCATCGCCGGCTCGCCCGCGGTCGCGTTCGAAATGGCGCGCACGCTCCAGACCTCGTTCCAATATTATCGCCGCAGCCAGCTCCAGGCGCTCAGCCTCAACGCGAAGGTCCGTGCGTTGGGAAAACTGATCAAGGACAACCTGCCGATGACGCTGCAGGGCGTCGGAACGGTGGTGCCGATCCTCGCCGCGCGCGATCATGCGCATCATCCCGATCCGCTGCTTTATTTCTAC
>Ga0209611_10009851_pt1 | contig 14290 bp, 16 predicted proteins | sample S1TSphgellanicum_3_FD_187693 | JGI IMG/M metagenome (GOLD analysis project Ga0209611, IMG submission 187693) | Host-associated microbial communities from peat moss isolated from Minnesota, USA - S1T2_Fc - Sphagnum magellanicum MG (SPAdes) (version 2) | ecosystem: Host-associated > Plants > Peat... | reverse complement strand
AAATACGTTAATGAATTTTGATTTTATGTGAAATATTTAAAATTTTTATAATGATTTAATGAATCAAAAATGTTTTTGTCAAAAATGCATAATCAATGTTTTTTTTCTGTGACATTAATATCAATGATTGAATGAAAATGCTCCCATTTTAATGTTAAGAATTTGTTCAATTTTTGTAATGGGTATTGCAATGAATGGAAACAAAATCTCACCACTAGGAAATTTTCCATTTTTATGCATGTTTTGAATATGATTTAAATTTTAAAAATTTCTAGTAATTGCAAAAAATATTTAGTAATGAAACAACATTATCCAATGGTGAATTCCAATTGTATTTCAAAATGTTCGTCAAAGTTTTCATTCTAATCGAAATGCATATTCATGCCTTGTAAAGTATATACCAACTATCAATGCAATACCTTGGCCATTTCAACACACGTCCGTTCGAATAGTTTACTTAATTTTGAAATTTTCATTTCAATAAATGGAATATTTTTAAATTTTCAATGTTATCGTTCACAATATATAATATTTTTTGATTTGGAAGAAATATAATTTTTGAAAATTTCAAAGTTTTTGAAAATAATATAAAGTAATTAGTGTTGAATTGGCCAAGGTACTAGGGTATTATTATTATTATTATTATGATTATTATCTTAGGTACCTATATAGGTAGGCTAGGTATTTGCAGCCTCAAAATTGTGCAAGTTGCAAGTTCCAGTGTTTTTTAATTTTCCTGGCAAAAATTTCACTATTTTTCGACAAATTAATTGGAATTTTCTTTTGGAATTTTTTTTGTTTTTTAAAAGTGCAAATTGGAATAATTTGCTAAATTTTTTAATTATTAAAATTTATTTATAGATAAATTATTAAAATAAATAAATAAATAATAAAGTTCCTTATTATATAAATTTAAAATAATTATTTATTTTAAATATAAATATAAATATATAATATAATATAATATAAATTTTAATTTACAAATAATTTATTTAATTAAAAAAAAAGAGGAACTTGCAACCTCCTCCTCAGGCCAGGAGAGGGTTTTGGCACATTCCTTTGAACATTAAATTTTTTGCCATTTTTTAGGTTATCTTGTGGTTGAGAGGCCAGTACGCAGATTTAGGGCAAAGTCGCTGGGCTCAGAACTTGGCTTGGATTTTCCCTCCTCCCTCTCTCCTTCTTCTTCTTCTTCTTCACCGAAGCAAAAATCAAAATCAGTTGTGTGTGTGTGTGGGTGTGTGTGTTTTGTGCAGGGAGCGCTTCTGCTGCAGCTATCGATTGTTGGCAAGAGAAGCTTTGGGAGAGCACGAGAGTAAGCTGGCAAAGGGGATTGGTGAAAAAGAAGAAGACGAAGAAGAAGAAGAAGCAAACGGGTGCGGGAAGAGATGAGCAGTTGGAATTACGTAGTGACGGCGCACAAGCCCACCAATGTGACGCACTCCTGCGTCGGGAACTTCACAAACCCTCAGGAGCTCAACCTAATCATCGCGTATCCATCCCACACTCTCCTACCGCTTCTCTTCTTTTCCTGCGTGTTCTTTTTTTTTTTTTTTTTTTTTATTTTTTTTTTTCAAATTCTTTTTTTAGCCTTCTCGGGGTTGTTCTGCGGTTGGTTGTTTACGGTCAGTCTATTCTCCCCGCTTTTTCGTGCTGGATCGTCCGTATTACTATCTCAGGAGAACACGTAGCAGAACGAAACAGCTTGTCTGAAGAACGTGTTACTGGGCAAGAAATCCTTGACCTGAGATCGCTGTTCAGGAAATGCACGCGAATTGAGATTCATCTGCTCACGCCGGCCGGTCTTCAGGTAAGCGAAGACAGAGAGGGAGAGGTTTAAACGACTTTCGAGGGCAGGCAGGCAGGCAGATGGGTGTCCTTAGGATAGGGTTTTGTGGTCATTTGCAATTGCTATTTTTTTATTTTTTTTTGTTTTTTGGCAAGACTTTCAGACCTTAAATTCCTGGACATCTTTCAGGCCTTGAAAAACAGATGATATGTTAATCTTTGTTGGTCTCATGTTCTGACATTCAGTGTATGGGTGGACTGGCAGCCTATGCTTGATGTTCCAATTTATGGCCGCATTGCCACCCTTGAGCTATTCCGACCGCCAGTGAGCTCTTACACCTTGTTTTTTTCCTTAGGAAAGACTCAGAGGAAAAAGACTTGAAGGGTTTTGCATAATTCCCCAGGGCATTATACAGTAATAGAGGGCATTGCTAAACATCTCCCTGACAGCCCTTTCAGTATATAATTCTCCTTGCATATATCATCATCAGCTTGACTCCTTTTGTGGCAGCATTGATTTGATGAGGAATACTGCTAGATATTAGATCCAGATTTCAGTTTTATTTCTGGCCTATGAGTTCGGTCTCCTGTGAGCTATTCATGTCTCATAGGAGGAGGAAGAGACAAAAGTTTCTTCTCTGTACTTTTTGCTGACACAGCAACAAAATTTATGATGTGGGGAAGAGCAGGGGGAGTCGCAGGATGTGCTGTTCCTGTCTTTGGAGAGATACAAGTTTTGTGTCCTTCAATGGGATGCAGAAACAAGCTCACTGGTGACACGGTAATCTTTTGCTTCTCTTGATAGAGTACTGCTTGTCTCTGGGAAGGGAATGAATGGAAACTTGGAGTTTCTAACCTGTGTTGGTGGATTTTGATTTGCAGAGCAATGGGAGATGTATCTGATAAGATTGGTCGACCGACAGATAATGGACAGGTATGCATAGTAAATACCACTACAGATGGAGATATCATTTGATAGGACTACATTTTACATTATTCTAGCAGATTGCAAATGGTTGGATGGGTAAGACTTGTACACTAAGATATTGCTCAAGATCAAGCCTCTTTCATTTTACTCTGAATTGAATGCCTTGTCATCCAGCATTCAAGGACATGAATAAGTTCTAGAGAAAAAGTTGTCAAGTTAGGGTCTAGGGTGCTGTCACTCAAAACTAGCATCAGGAGAAGCTATTTATAGAACATCTGAAGATAGGTTTGAGAAATCAGGTGTTGCTTCTCATAGCCAAGTGGATTGAGTAATTTCTTCTTTCTTCTCAGATTGGCATTATAGATCCAGATTGCCGGCTTATAGGCCTCCATCTTTATGATGGCCTTTTCAAGGTATGTGTTCTTATTCATTCCCAACTTCTTGAGATTTTCTTTATTTTGGCTTCAGTGAAACATACCTTAAATTATTCTTCACTGGCTTTCAGCCTGCTGCTATTATATCGGGGTGGAAAACTTGGAAGTATGTGCTGATAAATACAAGGTATTGTATGGTTATTCTGAGTTGTGGCGACATGAGTAGCTCACTTTGAAGAGTTCTTTCAGTAAGGTAACACTTTTGAAGGAATAGTTACTCTGATGATGGTCAATGGAGAGCAAATGTTTACTTCCATGTTAACCCACAATGTTGAGCTCTCCTTCAGGTGATTCCAATTGATAGTAAAGGCCAGCTCAAGGAGGCTTTTAATATCAGGTAAATGTCTCTCAACTGTCTGTGCCTTGGAGCTATATTTTTCAATCTATAAATAGTGGGGAGGGTACTGAGTGTACAACTGACCTCCTCACTCATCTAATTCTCGTTGATGGTATATTTCCTGTGGGAAAGGTAGAGGGTTTCAACTTATGTTTCCAATTTGTTGTGAGATCTGAAACCTCTAGAGCCTTATTATCATGTCATCTCTCAATTGTATTCAGGTTGACTTAATCCAAAGTATGGAGAAGTTCTCAGTACTTATCAAAATATATTTTGTCTCCAATTGTACACCCATTTTTCTAGGTTGTGCAAACTTGGCCAAGTTCCTCTGTGACAGGACTGCTTCTTTGCAGGCTAGAGGAACTGCAGGTTCTGGACATCAAATTTCTGTATGGCTGTTCCAAACCTACCATTGCAGTTCTCTACCAGGTTTGCCTGTTTTTCTGCAGCTTTCATTTCTTTTTGTGATGAATATTCATTTTTTTCAGCTGTCTCTTAATTGGATTATCCAGTTTCAAATGCATCAGAACTGTGGTCTGTTTGGTATTTGTGGTAATCTAATCCAAAGTTTAGGCTTCTGCTCCATAAACACTTGATTCAGCTGAGCTCAGGGGATTCAGATATTCAATATTTGTCTGTGGCAAGGCTACACCAAGCTGAGTCTTGTGAAGTCTTATGAGCTCTGCATTTCCATATATTTCATGGCCTTTCTCATAGAGGTATGCCTGCTGGATTGGACCAGGATAACAAGGATGCACGGCATGTGAAGACCTATGAGGTGCAGCTGAAGGAAAAAGACTTTGGAGAGGGACCATGGTTGCAAAACAATCTGGACAATGGTGCAGGCCTTTTGATTCCTGTTCCACTTCCACTTGGTGGGGCCATTATTATTGGGGAGCAAACTATTGTCTACTACAATGGTTCTGTATTCAAAGCTATCCCTATCCGGCCGGTACAAAGTTCTTTTTCTAGCTCTTTATTCCCAAGTTCTTATAATCTCTTTGCTTGCAGCAGATAAGACATGTATCCTTTCTATGACTTTTTGATGTGACCCTAGAAGCTTTTGATGCTGTTGTTTGCAGTGGGATTTATGTATTCGGTACAAATCTGGGATCCACGAATCTATTGATCAATGCATAAGATGTGCAATCAGTTCTGGTTTGTTGTTGTATGTCTCAACATTTGATCATAGACTAATTCACTGCAACTCATAAAGCATATTCCAACTGAACCAATATATGGCCACAAACACATTTGACGGTTAACTAGCAGTAAACTTTGAGTACATTTGTCATGTGTTTTTTTTGTGGCATGTTCTATTGGGTGGGGTTTACAGTCAATTACAAAGGCTTATGGGAGGGTGGATGCGGATGGATCTCGGTACCTGCTAAGTGACCATAACGGCATGTTGTATCTTCTTGTCATCACTCATGATAAGGAGCAGTAAGGATGTTACAATCTCTGCCCTATTTAGTTTTTATGTTTCCATTGTGGTTGTTCAGCAATAGAGGCCCATTGCAGGCATTTGGTAGCATCTGCATCATCTTACCTGAGAAAATGTGGGTTTTCTGTGCAGAGTCTTGGGTTTAAAAGTGGAGGCTCTTGGGGAGACATCAGCAGCTTCATCACTGTCTTATCTTGACAATGGGGTTGTTTACATTGGCTCCAGCTATGGTGATTCTCAGGTTCATTATGCTCACACCTGAAAAGCTCTATCATTGCACTGGAACAGTATAAATCTTTTTAATCTCACAAACTGAATCCAGAGATATGTTTTGAGTTTGGAAGCCTGGATATAAGTGTAAGAACAGTGTTCTTCAGCATTAGTTAATGTGAATGAGAGGTTCTTGAAATTTGACTAAAATTGTGGAGGTTTGTGGCTTGTCTTGTATGTCTCAGGAGTGGTTTCCAAGTCTTTAATAAGTGGCAGCATGAAAGTAGTGTCATTCTCTCATTTTTCAGACTGCTCCTTTTCAATTCTTCTGACTGTGTCATTGATTATCTCACATTTTGTGTATGACTGTGCAGCTCATCAAGCTGAACTCTCAGGCTGATGCCAAGGGCTCATATGTGGAGGTCTTAGAAAGCTTTGTGAACTTGGGGCCCATTGTGGATTTGTGTGTTGTTGATCTAGAGCGTCAAGGCCAAGGTCAAGTAGTAACTTGCTCTGGTGCTTTCAAGGATGGCTCACTTCGCATCATTCGAAATGGCATTGGCATCAATGAGCAGGTTGTTACCTTTTCTCTCCCCTACTGCACAGTATTGTGCTCACTGATAACTCTCTGCTCTTAGTGTCTTAAAAAGGTGCTGGAGTGAGAAAAGTCTCCTGTCGGCATTTTGTTAAATTGATGATGTGGCACACATGGGAATAATCCTGAAAGTGTAATTTCATTCTTCCACATTGATTGTGCTCAAGCTGTTTCCAGGGTGGAATTTGCAGGCATCAGCAGAGCTACAAGGAATCAAAGGCATATGGTCACTGCGAGCATTATCAACTGACAAATTTGACACATTTCTGGTTGTCAGCTTCATTAGTGAGACACGCTTTCTGGCTATGAACACTGATGATGAGCTTGAAGAGACTGAGATTGATGGTTTTGACTCCGATGCACAGACACTGTTTTGTCATAATGCCATTCATGATCAACTTGTACAGGTCAGAGTGATAGCTTTTTAGTTCCCCTTCTGGAACTTCACAAACACCCAACAACTTTATTGGCAGTACTATGCAGGGAATGAGGTTGTTCACTTTTCAAATGACCATGGCTGTGTTGCAGAAGGAAGTTGTGCTTGTAGCACTACATACTCATGCTTTTTTGTGTTAGATTAGGTCCAATTCAGATGGCCTTTTGGTATTTAATTGCCTGAGAATGGAGATTCTTTTGCTTAGGTCACAGCAAGTGCACTTCTATTGGTGGATGCAAAAACACGGAGGCAGTTGACTGAGTGGAAAGCACCCTTGGCGATTTCTATCAATGTTGCTACTGCCAATGCCTCCCAGGTATCATCCATTGTACTGATGCACTCCATCAAAGGAGCTCTGCACTACCAGTGGGTGCCCTGGAAAATCTGTGGCCCTGTTATCCTCTTCTCCACTTGTCTGCATGAGAGGATTGTGGTTTGTGAGGAGCAGATTCTTGTAATGTTGGGATGCAAGATGTGAGAACAGTTGTGATTCCTTATTCATGTCTCATTGTCCTGTCGTTGTGAACAGGTCCTGCTAGCAACTGGAGGTGGGAATTTGGTCTACATTGAAATAGGACAAGGCACTTTGACAGAGGTCAAACATGTTCAATTGGAGTATGAAATTTCCTGTTTGGACATCAATCCAGTTGGGGATAACCCTGAGTGGACCAATTTGGTAGCAGTTGGTATGTGGACAGACATCAGTGTCCGCATATTTGCCCTTCCATCCCTCACATTACTCACCAAGGAGAGCCTTGGTGGAGAAGTTATTCCGCGGTCAGTTCTGTTCTGCTCATTTGAGGGGGTAAGTCCCAGTTCATTATCTATATATACAGTAGCTATAGTTGTGGCTTAGCTAGGGTGGACACACCAAATCCATCTGAACTCCGAAGTAAAAGTACCCTGAGTTGAAAATATTGTTGGGATAGGTGGTTTCTTAGTTAGCAAATCCTCATAAGAGTCCACCTTTGAAAGAATGCAGGACCCTCAACAGCTACAGGGGAAGAGCTTCAAAGTTGCAGTTGCTCTTGGGAACTTTGATTCAATTTTCTTCTTTACAGTAGCTCCTGCACTTTTTGGTTGAAAGTGGATTTGTATACAGTAGGAGAGTACAGCTGAGGTTTTTATCCAGCTCTTATGTTCAATAGGTGTGTTCCAAGCACTCTGGCATCACCACACAATATCTCTTCTTGGTATGTGCTGGAACAGCAATTGACTCATCAGAAGGAAAGGGGAGGATGTGGTTTTGACATTGGAAGCCAGCAGTCGATAGAGAAGTTCTTGTACTGACCATTTTCATCAGAGAAGTCCAATTAGTGTGATGGCTGTTTGCAATGTGTGGCAGATTGCATACTTGCTCTGTGCTCTAGGAGATGGACATCTCTTCAATTTCATGCTGAATCCCAGCACTGGAGAGTTGTCAGACCGTAAAAAGATATCTCTGGGTACTCAACCTATTGCACTTCGTACTTTCCGGTCGAAGAATGCCACACATGTCTTTGCAGCCTCTGATCGACCCACAGTGATCTACAGCAACAATAAAAAGCTTCTATATAGTAATGTGAACCTTAAAGAGGTCAATCACATGTGCCCTTTCAATTCTGCATCATTTCCAGATAGGTTGGTTTTCAACACTCATCTGTACATTCCCTGCCACTTGCATTTTGTTCTTCTTTGCATCAGATGGTATAGTATATTCATCCTTTTCTTAGAGTGGATCCTTTGTCCTGGTCAAAGTAGGTGTGATCTTTAAAAATTGCTGAAAGCTAAAAGAGATGGAGGAAGAAGGTATGGGTGAGGGTTTGTATGTCCTGAGAAACACATCTTCTGTGTATTTTGTTCAGCTTGGCAATTGGTAAGGAAGGAGAGCTCACAATTGGAACAATTGATGACATTCAGAAGCTCCATATCCGTACAGTGCCTCTTGGTGAGCATCCATGCCGGATCAGCCACCAAGAACATTCTCGTACATTTGCAATCTGCTCTGCCAAATACTCTCCTTCAGGCTCAAATGGGGAAGATATGGAAACCCACTATGTACGCTTAATTGACGACCAGACATTTGAAATCATTTCATCATTTGCGCTGGATCCCTATGAAAATGGGTGTTCTATTATCACTTGCTCATTTACGGATGATTTCAATGCATACTATTGTGTTGGGACTGCATATGCTCTACCAGAGGAAAGTGAGCCCAGCAAGGTCTGCTTTATATCTTATTTCTCTTTTTTGTGTGAATATTGTTGTCAATATTGCTTTTCATCTGTATGCAAATTTACTGTATATGTTCATCATTGTCCTACAGATATTTCTGAATCATGTTCTTTTGATTGTGCTCACAGTGATGTGTCTTGTGCAATAAAGTCTTCATCTGCCATTGCTTTATTTCTTTTGGCTTCATTTCAGCCCTAAAAATGTTTGATGTGAGTTGGTGAACTAAGTGCTCAAATTTGCACAGGGGAGAATACTTGTGTTCATTGTTGAAGATGGCAAGCTGCAGCTGGTGACAGAGAAAGAGGCCAAAGGAGCTGTGTATAACCTTAATGCATTCAATGGAAAGCTGCTGGCAGGGATAAATCAGAAGATACAGTTGTACAAGTGGACACTCCGGGAAGATGGTGCCCGGGAGTTGCAGTATGAATCATCTCATCATGGTCATATCTTGGCTCTCTATGTACAGTCACGTGGTGATTTCATTGTTGTGGGAGACCTGATGAAGTCCATCTCTCTCCTCATCTACAAGGTTGAGTTCTTTTCATGCCTTTGCAGACCCACCTTCATACCATACCTCCTAAAGTGTCCAGCACTTGGGTGCCTGAAGATATATTTTGTAACAAAGCTGGATTTGGCATTGCATCTCTGCAATTTTGACAATTTGTAGAATGACTCCATTGATACACAATGGTATTGGCTAAGAGGTTGGGATTCTATTCCGTCTTGGTCAACACACACAAAATTGGCACTATAATTTAGATGTAGTTTCAACAGAACCTGATAATGGTCATGGTTTTACGTAGGAGTTTTTGAAAGGGTCATGGGCAGTTTGTCTGCTATCTTCTGGTAGATATAAGCATTTTCAAAATTCTCACCTTCTGTTATTTGCAAGATTTCTATTCAACCTTGGTGTCATGAAAGCTAATCCTGCCTTGTTAGCCTTTGTAAGTGAAGAACTGGGAGGGACACTAGAAGTTATGCTCATAGTGTTTAGTGGGTTAGTCTTGGTTGTGCTGGAACAGACAGGATGGTTACCTTCAAATGTCATTGTTGAGCTTTCTTTTCAATCTCATAGATATTGTTTCCAGTAGCTTTGACAGATTATTCTGCATCCAAGTAGTCACAAGTGTTTTGCTTGAAGGATGTGTTCAGGGCACAGGAGGCCCCATCCACTAACTCCCTATGTAGGCCTCTCTATGTCTTAGGCTTAGGTGTGTGCTTGTACAGTGACAAGCTCAAATGGAATGAAGCTTACCCTCACAAGCTTGTTGCAGCTTGAGCAAGGATGCTGCTGACTATTCTGATTAGCGCTGTCTCTTGACTGCTAGCCAACATCACAACAGGGTCTTCCTGTTGATTCAGGAAATGTGACAGAAAATCAGGACACAGATGTTTGTATAGTGGTTTCACCAAATTTCTGGCTTGATTTTTGTTCTTATCTACACCCCACCATCATGCACCAATGAAGTCAGTGGGAACTCATGCCAGGTCCTCACTGCTGTTCATGATGAGGGTGATCGTCTGACACTTTGTGAGTAACACTCATAAGGTTTTAATTGCACTGATTCTTATGTGTTAGTTCTGAAACTGACAGAAGAACTACCTTCAAGGTGTTGTTGTGGAGTTTTCTCAGCAATCTCATAGATATGTAAGTGAACAACTGGGAGGGTTCCAAACAAGAAATTAGTGAAGTTCTGACAGAGGAAGTTGGTTCAATCTTGCAGCCTGAGGAGGGTGCAATGGAGGAGCGTGCACGTGACTACAATGCAAATTGGATGACAGCAGTTGAAATCCTGGATGATGACACATACCTAGGAGCAGAAAATAGTTTCAACCTTTTCACAGTGAGAAAGAACAGTGATGCTGCAACAGATGAGGAGAGGGGTCGCCTTGAAGTTGTGGGAGAATATCATCTTGGGGAATTTGTGAATCGCTTTCGACATGGTTCATTGGTGATGCGGCTGCCAGACAGTGAGGCCAGCCAAATTCCAACTGTGATTTTTGGAACTGTGAATGGAGTGATTGGTGTAGTTGCCTCTCTTCCACAAGAGCAGTTCCTCTTCTTGCACAAACTGCAGCAATGTTTGGTGAAGGTCATAAAGGGGGTTGGGGGCTTGAGTCATGAGCAATGGCGTTCTTTTTGTAATGAGAGGAAAACTGTTGATGCCCGCAATTTCCTGGATGGAGATTTGATTGAATCTTTCCTAGATTTGAGTAGAAACCGTATGGAGGACATAGCCATTTCATTGGATGTCCCCGTGGAAGAACTTTGCAAGCGGGTGGAGGAGCTGACAAGGTTACATTGATCACATACTGTAGAGCCTCTAGAGTCTTGTTTACTCCATAGTGGACTGTTGCGGCATACCTTGATAGTTTTGCCACTTATCTTGGGCCTAGCCTTGCTTAGCTTTGAACCCAAGACAAGGCGAGCCCTTTCTGATATTTGACTTGGACTTAAAACTGGAAAATTTGGATTACATTCCTGCCACAACTGTGACAAAAGCTTTTAAAGGATTTGCCGTTAAGTTGTCTAGTATCCAACTTTCTCGATAGTTAAGGCTACAGGATTCACCCATCTGAGGATGATCGGTCTCCTCTGTTTGAGGCTCCTTTGCTCTCAATTTTGGAGTTAACATGGATGGTTCTATTGCAAGCTCCACCCTTGCTGTGCTACACACTGGTTGAGGAAGGAGAACTGCAGCAGGCTGGAATCTGCTTTTCCAAGAAAGGATCTTCAACCCCACTCTTTGGAAACAATCTCTTAACCTTGGTATTTGCACCATGCTTTTCACCTTCTTTTTTTTTGTCGTTCCTTTTTGGTACCATACTTTGTGAAATAACTGTTCATTTCTAATTTCTGTTTGACTTGCTTATGTTGAAGCTGGGTGACATTAATGTTCATTATCATGAGATGTCTCGAGTGCCATACATTTGCTGCTACTTTGTGCAGCAAGATATTTCCCTAATGCACAAGTAAGCATATATTGTGCAGGTTGAATTGTGGTCACATCAAGGTGGATATGCCAAAAGAACTTTGAAGCTCAGCCCTGCACATTTTGAAGGAAATATAAAGCTATCTTTGTTTTCTATATATCTCTCACAGGTTTCAAACATGTTGAATCCTTTTTGTTTCATATGATTTCCATGTCATGCCATGAATGGACTTGTTTCTCACAAATTTCTATGTCATGCCAGGAATGCACAAGGGCGGCAATGGTTATAACAATCACAATTTGTGTAAACTTTTCTCTTGTCAATTTTATGCTTTCACTTTCATTTTGATTGGTTTTTGTTTTCTTTTTTTTCTGCAAAATTGTGCTTTGCAAACAACAATCAAACAAATAAGTAGGGAACACAAAGCAACTTCATTCATGGACATTTAGCCCACATTGCCTGCCCTTGAAACCCAAAACACCGCTCTGCTCTCTAATGAATCTAAATTATGAAATTAATGGTCATTGTGATGTAAGGCCCCTTAACATATGTATTTTACATAACTTAATCACCAATCCATTTTCCTATGAACTAAGGGTTGCTCCTTTTTTTCTCTTTTTTTTTTCACCATTCAATTTTGTGGTTTTGAAAGTTTGGAAAAAAATTTCATTTTTTCAGCAATTTTTTAGAATTTGAAATTTATAAATAAAACTTTCTAAATTTTTTGGTCACTAGAATGCGAAAATTTGCCCCAAAAAATAAGACGATGCCTTGAAAATATAAGGAATTTTATAATAAAAATCCTTTTAGCATATTACTATAACATTTTCAAACATTTAATCATTATGCAATAAAAGGAATGAATAGCAAAGGAATGTGCCAAATTTCATAGATAAATATAATGGATAAAATTTTTGTGGTTAGTTCAAAATTAATATTGATAAGTTAGTTGCATAAGAAATGGCCCCCGAGAACTGCCAAATGTGATTGCTTGAAAAAATAGTATAGAAATTTGAAATGATGAGTTGATTTTTAAACATTTGAACAAGGGAGCTTTAAACAATGATTTTTGGCCTTGCCTACTAAGGCAAAGATATTATGTTTAAATTCATTATAAAGTATAATAGTTTCAGGGATTTTGGCCTTTGGGTAATAATAGGTTTTTTTTTATTATGAGGATTTTTGAAAGATGATAATTTTGGCTTGTGTTGAAACTTGAAATTAGTTATAAAATTATTATATCTCAAAAGATTTTGGTTTTTTTTAGAGGATTTTTTGAAGATTATATATTTGCATGGTGAAATATTTGAGTTTTCATAATTTTTCTTTTGCCTTTATATACTTTTTAATGTAAATGGCAAGGTAACTGTGTCACAACCCTAACATTGGGTTCGTAACTAAATGTGAAGTGCAAGGGCCCATGAGGTCAAAATAATGTGTTTAGGGGTGAAACATACCCTCACAAATGGGGGAGAATGCAAGGGATAGAACCCAATGACTCCCAAGTGCACTCCCACTTTGGGAGTTGCATTTGTGCAAGAGTCATAAATGTTTAGAACCTTTGTTGGAAAGGCAAACAAGCATCAAATTGGGCCTCCAAGACATCATTAAAAAGGTCTTGAAGTGTAAATGTTTAAAGTGTCATTGTATTGTTCATTTAAATTTGATTTGCATGAGTTATGATCAAAAGAAAGGGTAGGAGTCAAATTTCCAATTTGACTCCTAACCATAAACCCCTTGAAAATAGATCTCAAATGAACTCTTATTGGGGCATGCTATACATTATTGGAAAGATCTTTTTAAAGGTTACAAGATATTTTTTTTCATTTTTTCAAAAATATTTGATTTGAAAAAGATATGAACGTCCAAAATTCTAGGATAGCAAAAATCCTAGTTTTGGGATTCCTACTTAGGAGTTTTGAAAAAAAATGATATTTGGATGTAGTCCCAACGGAGAGGCATAGAGTATACTATAGGGAGAGGAATGGTGCCTCCTCCCAAAGTTTGCAACTTGTGTAAATCTTGTGGTTAAGGTTGTCATTATTAAGTCTGTCACATCACTTCCATTGAACTTGCTTCAATTGCCCTTTTTTTTATGTTGTGCAAATTAATCTCATCTTGAACTCTTAATTGTGAATTCGTTCTAATCCCAACCCGAAGCTCCAACATGCCCTCTTACCCCTGAAATGTTGCAAATTAATGAATGTGCCTCAACTTTCTTCTTTTTCTATTGTTTCATTATAAGACCCACACTTGGGTTTTTTAAGGAGTTTGGGGGCGTGTCAACAATGGGACACACCTTTTGTTGTATTATCAAAAAATTCCATTGTTGAGTAGTTATAAAAAAGAAGCACAAACCTATAATTACAAAGGTGGTTTTTAATGTTCATTACCATGGATATCAAAACAAATCAAAGAATTGGTTCCAATATAGGTATTAACCATAGTTTTCCCTAATTTTTAATTTTTTTGAAAGAAATTAAATAACCACCTTTTATAAATTTCAATTATTTCATGGAATCCATTTGTGTGTTCTTTGAAGTTTTTTATATAACTAGAACTTGTGGTTCTTTCAATCTGATTATTTGTCCAAATTGGAGCTAGTGGTTCTTTGGTTTTCAAATATTGATGATATGATTACAACTAACAGTTATTGAAAAAATTAAATAGTTGTCCAACATTGGAGTATTCACCAAATTTCAACCCAAAAAACACAATTTTGACGTCATACAAAGGATTTTCAACGTTTTCCTGAATTCAAGGGTGGGTGAGAAATGTGTCCATTGCCCTTTTTTACAAATGCATGTTACCGCATACATGGCACACATCGTCCTCTTCATTCATTTATGGCAAAAGATATGGATATGGGACCTTTGTTTGATAGTGGACAAAAACCACACAATACAAACCTTCAACATTGTTTTGAATTTTTGGTGATGGGTCAATGATTGGTGATAAGTGCATCAATAT
>Ga0209611_10009849_pt1 | contig 14296 bp, 17 predicted proteins | sample S1TSphgellanicum_3_FD_187693 | JGI IMG/M metagenome (GOLD analysis project Ga0209611, IMG submission 187693) | Host-associated microbial communities from peat moss isolated from Minnesota, USA - S1T2_Fc - Sphagnum magellanicum MG (SPAdes) (version 2) | ecosystem: Host-associated > Plants > Peat... | reverse complement strand
TTTTGAATGAGTTTAAAATGTTGCAAATGTCCATACATATTAGGTCAAAGGTTATGTTTCTTGGGATTAAGAGTCATGCCCCTAGAGGTGTAACCCCATGACGTGATTATTAACCTATTGGATGATAACCATTCTACTTGGATGGCATTTTCTCAATTTTCCCCATTCATCCATATGTTCAAAATATGTCCAAAATTTGAAAGTTTAAAAGTGGACGACAAATATAATCATATATCCCCCCCCCCCCCTTATGACAAGAGAATGAGGGGAAAAAAGGCCAAGGGAAGTGAAACATATAAAATGTTTAAGTTTTGGTAAGGCCTTGGTAAACACATATGCCCACATGTCTTGAATGGAGGTGAAAACTAAAGTGATTTCATTATTTTCCATTTTCTCTCTAAATAATGATTTTAAGTTCTATGTGTTTGGACCAATCACGAAAATGGGGAATTCTAGTTAATTCAATAATGGATTGATTATCACTAAACAAAGTAATAGGGCCTTGTTAAGGACATATATAATCACTCAAGAGTTGGCATAACCATTGATATTTATTGATTACAGTTGAAGTTTAATAATGTATTCAACCTCACTTGAGGAAAAAAATATTTTAGATTGTTTATGGCTTTGTCGAGAGATTAAACTTTCTACAAGCATAAATGCATATCCCAATGTTGGGCAACAATTGTTTAGATCACCAATCCAATTGGAATTTGTCCAAGCATGAAAGACCAAAGGATGGTGACCTCCATACATATTACCCATGGTTCAAGTAGTTTTAAGGTTTCAAAACACCCTTTTGACACCCGACCATGTTTGTTTAAAGTCATACAAGGACTTAAAACAAATGACACTTTTTGTTCATCCCCTTGTTTAATAAACCCTTGTGGTTGTTTTAGAATACAATACATCTACAAGTGGTGACATCCATGTGATGGATTTGAAAATTAAAAATAGCAACCAAGGTAATTAAGACACATAGACTAGTGATTCAAAGAACTAGAGAAAGTGTTTATTCATAATCCATTCCAACAATTTGAGTGAAGGCACATGTTAAATATTGTGCTTTATACTTAGCAATAGTGCCATCTAATGTGTATTTTGTTTTATAAACATATTTAGCATTTACTATCCATGGGTTTATTTAGGGGATGATCTAATAGAATCCAAGCATGATTTGTAAAAAGAAAGTTTCTTTGCAAGTAGTGGGGTCAAAGACCATCGACTAATGAGCCAACATAGGTTCAGAGGTAACATAGTTCTTATTTTGAGACCAAGTGGAAATTCATTTGCCTTTTGTCTTGCATGGGTGACTAAGGGAACCGCTTTTTGGAGGGGCACCATGTTGATTAGGATGTAACAAAATATCCACAAGTGGGAATGAGGTGGAAATGGGAGATCTACAATATATCTCAAAGGTCTTTTTATGAATAGTGTCAAGGAAATAGGGGCTAGTAGCGATGAAATTGGAGAAAGGACATTGGGTATGGATATTTGACCTTGGACTAAGGGTGCAACAAAAAGGGTGGCATCAACGTCATAAAATACATACACATCAAGGGTTGTAGGATTCATCACTAATCATTGGCCTTGGTACCAAAAAGAATGGCATTTTCATGGAAAATGATATTCCTATTGAAGGACAATTTATTTGTTGCAGGGTCAAATAGCCTATAACATTTAATGCCATAAGATATTCCATATTCAACAAATATGCATTTGTTCGATTTGAAATTTAAGTTGGTTCTTTTTCATTAAGTACATGGACAAAAGTGGGACATCCAAATATTCAAAGATGAAAAATAAATTGGGTTATGATCAAACCATGCCTCATAAGGTGTAAGGTTTATCAATGTAGTTGTATAAGATTGATTTTGAAGCCAACATGCCATTGCCATGGCTTTAGCCCAAAAAACTTTAGAGAATTGCAATAGCTAAAGATGCTTTGGGTAGTTTCTACCAACATATGCATTTTTTGTGTGAAAATAATCCATTTGGACTAGGAGTGTATGGGATTCTATTTTTTAATAATCACATGAAATTCAAAAAATTGTGAAAATTCAATAAACATATATTTGCCCTTGTTGTTGCAAGAGAATTTTTTTATTTTTCATGATATTTAAATCCATTAATGTTGTGCACTACCACATCAACACCTAAAACTATTGTTATCATCCCCATACAACACATAACAAATAAAACCATAAACAATATACCATACCCAAACCAAAATGAATTCACTTGTGATAAGCAAGAATTCAAGCCCAAAATATAATAAAAAAAGAAATAACATAAAATTACAAAAAAACTTGCATTAAAAAAAAAACTTGTAAAACATAAAACACTATGTTGTGGAATCTCAAATCACCAAAAAAAGATTTGAGATCACAAAACTTGGGTTCAATACCCAATCCACAAATTAACTTGAATTTATTCACATTGGAATTGGTTCATAGTTAAATTACACACTAAACTAAATTAAGTTAAATATAAATTAAATTAGACATAATTAATTTAGATTTAATCACATAGCTAATAATAACCATTTGACAATGACAATGTGGTGGAAGAACTAGTATTTTATAGATTAAAAAATAATTGGCATGAGGTATGCATTTTTTTATGGTTGATAATTTGGTGGAGCATTTGGGTGGTGGAAAGAGTTGTATATTTTGGTTGGATTATGAATGGAGTACATGAACTTGATACTCATAGGCAAGAGCACAAATGTAAAGTGCATTGTCATATAGAATGATCTTTTTCAATCCATTGATGTTTTAGTCTACATTTGTGTGGAGGTATGCACAAAAACCATACCATATTGACTTTAGATTTTGAGCTAGTTGTGGACATATCATTTGATTATTAGCATAACCTTGACATTATCTTCAACTAAGCTTCGATCATGTTCACAAACAACATTAACTTGAAAAAATTTGGTTTTACATTTTGTCCTCAAAGATACCAATCTTTAGTTGGTTTTGATTTGCAAAAATTGGTCTAACCATTAATTATGGATGTTGCAAATGGTCATCAAATGAATTCAACTCTTGTCAAAATCTTAGTTAAGGTAGTCTACAACATGGAATATTATGGAGATAACAATTCCAAAATAAAGGATTCTATCACAAATGCTATAAATTCCTTTGTGCAAATGTTATGAAATAATTCATCATTGAAAGAGTTTTGTTTTTTGACTCAAGAATAACACTGTTCAATAGAAACTTTTGCGAAAACATTTGAAATGAATCACAAACTTGAACATCTGGAATTTATTAAGGAAATTTTCAATGTGCAAAGACCTATCCAACCATTGACTGTAGATGTAAATTGACAACAAAGCAATTCAACCTTTGTCAAACTCACACTTCACATGTATGGTGTGGAAGAAGATGAGATATGACCTCACACAATTATTATAAAATCCCTCACAAAAATGTTGCAAAATATTTCATAGTTGAAAGGAGCCAATTTTAGTGAGAGGAGATTTTTGAATCATAAGATGTGTACACATGGTTGGTGTTTCCTTCCATCATGTAGATGTTATTGGTCAATAGAACCTTGAGAAATATTTAAAAAATAGAGTTGAGGAAGGTCTTGGTTCATTGCATTGCCCCTAGCACATGTAACAAAATCTTTGTCATCCCAAGGAAAGACCTTTCCTTGAAACTCAAGGAAGGCCTTTGACAAACACAACACATGCATGAATTTGAAATATGTGAACTAAGAGAAATGGATGGAATGAACTTGTCCATATAGGTCAAGAAAATTTTCATTATTTTCATGATTTCATGTTCCTCAATCTTGATCATATTAGTCATCCATCCACATATTCCTTCTGGCTTGCAACTCATTCAAACATGTGTAAGGCAAGTTCAAAAATAGAATTCAGATATCCAAAAATAGTTGGATACAATTCATTGCTCCCAAAAATGGTTGGTCGTACACTCTCCAGTCAAAGGCAATTTGTGATTTTGACCCACTTTGACAATCTAAACTTGGTGCAAAAAAAGTTGTTTTGCCTTTAAAAATCAAGTTTGCTAAAGTGGTGGACTTGTCACCAGAACCAATTGCTATTCATTTTCATTGTTCTCAATCAAAATACAACATTTCTTAGGGTACTTATTCATGTTTGTATTAATTAGATGGAGTGCCTCCTAAGTTCATCAATTTTTTTTGCAATGAGCCATTTTGATTATCCCATCAGCAAAAGAAATTGACATTGTGGAGCTCCCCAAAATAAAAGTTTTTATTGAAAGATGGAATACCTCCCCTTAGGCCGACCTATATAATTAAAAGGGGAGAACTTTGCGCAAAATATATTGGATAAAAATGAGATGTACTTCTTTTGATGATGATATTAATGATCTAAGTTAAAATTATGTTGGAATGGGTGAACTTAGAATATAGCAACAGTATGTACAAAGAAACCCACCTTTGATATACGAACAATACTTTCAATACAAAGTGAAGAGGTTTTGAATCATAGTATTTGGGCTAGAGTTTTTAGTGAGGTTGAAAATCAAAAGTAAGTTATGTTTGTCTTAACTTACTTGAAATCAAGTTAACACCACAACTTAAAATCAAAATTTCTCATCATTGCCAAAAATGATTTTTCAAATAATCTCACGTTCTCAACAAATGAGGTTCCCAAAAAACGTCAAATGTTGTTGATGAATGTTTTTAAAGTTGTCCCCATCAAAATTGCCAAGTCCCAAGTGGTCCTTAAAACTCATTTCCACTAATTTATCCATAATTCCAACAATTATCCAAATAATATTATCCACATTTGAGGTTCCCAAAGTTCCTTGAAATGTCTTTCGATAAGTCCCAAAGTTTGTTCCTAGAGACTAGCACCCAAGAAGTTTTAATCATGTTCCACATTTTTTCAAACTTGTCGCATTGATGTTTTGAATTTACATGTTCCCAACACAATGCATCAATGTATGGAAGATGAAGAAGAAAATGTAGGATGAAAAATTGACCACCTATTCACAATTACAAATTAGTAAGCATCAATGAGATTGTGAGGAAACAATGAACAATATGCATCCCGGTGTTGCAACAAGCTTTGGAAACTTTCCAAACCATGTTGGAATTAGAAAATGAACCAACTATTACCCAAGTACAAGGGTAGTAGGTTCAACACTTTGTTTCTCAAATAAATGATTAAATTTGAAGATTTCATATTGAAAAATAAGTAAAAATTCCAAGAGATTCTCTAGTTTCCTTCACAAAAAATTGTTCTTTGAAAAACATATAGATTTTTGAAATTTTCAACATTGCTACAAATAATTTAATTAGTGTCAAAAGCTGCAAAGGTAGGAGGACAATATGAGTGAAGTGTGAAGGGGGATAAAGGGTTTCAATATCCCTCACACCATGAGTTTGTGTGAAGTGGAAGATGCTTCCTTTGCAACTGCCTTTCAGTATTTGAGGATACTACGTACGTATTTTCCCTCTTCATGTACGTACCCGCGTCTATGCAGCTTCGTGCCCAGTTGCACAAACTTATGCGGCCGGGCAGTAGGTACCTAGTATTCTTCCTCCTATACATGGGTATAAATACTCGCCATCTACGTCGTCTTCATCCCTGTTCTGCTGCCTAAGTTTTGAGGCTCCTTGTGTTTGCGCTGCGACGTCGTGTTGCACGGCGGGCTTCCGTATCCACACACAACAACCTTGTTCGTGTTTTGCAAGCTTTTTGGTACTCGTGTGTGTGCAATTGAAATACTTGATTGCTGTGGTTATCCAACAAGTTTCTGTTTTTTTTTTGGAGCTGACGGGAAGAGAAAGGGAAGGAAGCCGGCGAGGAGAAAGGGGTTTAAAGGTCGCGATGGAGGACGTTGATGGTGGTCTCAGTTTCGATTTTGAAGGGGTTTTGGAGTTCGCAGGGGTTCCCTTGAATGCTGTGACTTCTTCTGGAGGCGGAGGAGGTGGTGGCGTTGGTGGTGCGGCGAGTGGGAGGAAGAATTATCGGCAGACGGTTTGTCGTCATTGGCTTCGTGGGCTGTGTATGAACGGGGATGCTTGTGGGTTTTTACATCAGTACGATAAGGCGCGTATGCCTGTGTGCCGATTTTTCGTCAAGTTCGGCGAGTGTCGGGAGCCTGATTGCATCTACAAGCATACCAACGAGGATATAAAAGAGTGTAACATGTACTGTCCCGCTGCCTTCTTACCTTTTGCATCCTTGCCCAATTTGATTTGCTCGCTGGTCTGGGCCTCTTCCCTCCTTGAGCCGGCCCTTCGAATTTTGTTTTTTTAGACTTGTTTGTGATTGTTGGAGTTTAGGCGTTGGTGCAGATGATTCTCTTTTGGACAGTTTTTTCAGCTCTTGGCTGCCGTTATCATGCTGTCATTAGGTTTGTGGAGTAGTTCTTGAGTTCCCTCTGGGTTTAACACTCATATCTATATGCTAGCTACTAGTACCCATTGAAGAACCACTTTACAAAACCTTGGGTCACATGGCAGCATCTTGCTAAGGGATCCTATTGTCCTTCATAATTTGATTCTGTGTTGTTCAATTCTTCTTTCTCTCTGTCTTATGGGGGAAGCATCTCTGCCCATCTTCCCATTGCCATCTGTCAAGTATATATGCCTATGATAGTCAGTTTGCAGGAGAATTAGTCTTGGGGTAACAAACTCCATTTAACTGTCCATCACCTAATTATCCTCAAAGTAAACAATTGCATGCACAGTCCCCAAGTAACTGCTCAAAGTACCTATGATTTGCTAGTGTTCATTTTGTCTGCAAGGATCTGCAGTAGTGTTTGTGGCTTAGGGGATGATGCAAGTATAGTCGTATTCTTTGCAATAGTTTTATAACATGGTGAACATGCTTAAATTTTGTACATGTGCAGGTATAAGTTGGGATTTTGCCCCAATGGACCTGATTGCCATTACCGACATCAAAAACTTCCTGGTCCACCACCATTAGTAGAACAGAATTTGCGGAAGCGGCAGCATCGCATTTATGCTGTTAACAATAATGCACATAATGGTAAATTTCAGCCCCCTTGTTCTCAGGATGGACCATTGGCTGCAAGAGTAGGAGGTTGGGTGCCTGGAGAGGAAGCTCGACTGCCACATTCAGTGCTTCCAGCTGCTGCACAGCAGCTTCCTGCTCAAACAACCCCTCCTCATGCTGTGTCTAGTGGCCCTCCAAATCCACCACCATTTGTGTCAACTGCAGCTCCTCTCCCTGGCGACTTTTGTAGGTTAGTTACGCATTTTAGGACATTTCTTGCAAATGGTAGTTGCTCATATTTCTCAAGTGTCTGTTACGCTTTGATGTGTAGTTATTTTTAGTGATCTCAATAAGATTTGTAGCTTTCATCAAGCCAATGGAGAGAGAGAAGTAATTTACCAAGGCTATCTAGTGGGAGTTGGGTCATTTTGAGATTGGTCAATTCTATTTGCTGTGTGTTGCTGCCAATTTGGTGCAGTTTTTCTCTGAAATTCAGCAGATCTTTCCATATCTTCAAGTGAAGATAGGATACTGGCTAATTTCAGGTTTTGTGATGAATGCACTATTGCAGGTACTTTATAGCAAAGAGTAGCAACAGGGAGAATCTAGAGCTGTCCGTAGAGCAGGGATTATGGGCTATACATCACAATAATGAGCCCAAACTGAATGAGGCTTTGGATACATGTGCCCATGTGATTCTTGTATTTTGAATCAACGAAACATGACGTTTCCAGGTATCTGTTAGTCCATGCATTAGAAACTCACCATGTGTGGAATCCCTACAATGAAAATTGCCATGTCAAGGTTTTGCAACCTTTTCCTTGATGTTTGTGCATGACTTCTGTGGATGGAGAAGCAGCTTAAGTGTAGTTTCTGCTTTTCTAGATTTCTGGCAGTCTACTTTTGGCGCTTAGAGCAAGGGTTCTCTCTTGAATGAACCCAGGTTTAGGGTTTCTGTTACCATCTGATGAAGGAGAGAGTGTAAAGGAGGTGGAGGTGGAGAAACATTTTGCAGTACCTGGATTTGCTCACATCATTTGCTGGTACATTTTCAGATTAGCTGGGACTGCAAGGAGTTGGAGACGAGTATGGGAGAGCAATTGGCATTGATGTTGTATGGGGAACCTGACAGTGAACCTCAGGTAAGGTCTTGTCTTGTGTTTTGGGACTGGGTTGGATCTTTGCTAAATTTGTGTTGTATGATGTGAGGAAGCTTTGGAAGTCATAGACTAATGCAGATTTGTGATGGTTGAAGGTTTGAGATTTAGCATGTTTAATAGTTGGATCTGGAGGGTCTTTGTGTTAAAACTATCTGGAGAAGCACATGGAGCTGCATAACACCTGGTTTGGGAACTGAATGTGAGACTGAGACTTTTTTGCCTGTGGCCGTATAACTTGTTTTGTACTTCATTGATATAGCAGCAGTTGATTTGAAGTTCAGTAGAAAAAGAGGGCTGGCTTCTGGAGATGAAATAGTGTTTTTCAAACTGATGTGGTGTGTGTGTGTTTTCACCTGTCAGGCTCTTGCAAAGGAGGGAGAGAAATGGCAAGAGGAGGAGAGAACAAGCAGCGGGCAGAAGACAGAAGAAGATGCAGACATTATCCCATTTGAAGATAATGATGAGGAGAAGCTTTGAAGATGATGACAGTGAAGATGAGGAGGGTACTAGCTGGTCCAAATCCCTGATGCCCTTTATGCAAGGAGGGTGTGGCTGACCACCAGTGGGGATGGGAAGAGGAGGTGGCGCTTGGTCTCCACATGGACCCAATGGACCTAGTTTGGAAGGGTTGGGCAGGGAGGAAGAGGAATGATGGGAGGTCCTGGTCCAGGTGGGAGGGGTTACCTATCCATCCTGAGATGGGTGGTGGAGGAGAGGATTTTGAAATGGGTTTTGATAGGTTTTCCTATGGGCCCTGGTGATGTGGTTGGGGGTCCTCAGGAACCTGGTTGTGGCTTTCCTCTTTCATGTCACCCTGGAGGACCTGGACCTGCATTTGGAGGTCCTGAATTTCCAAAATTTGGACCCATGGATGACCCTGCGCATGGGATGAGAATGGGATTTCCAGGAAGGCCACCAGCCCCCAATGGCATGATGATGGGACATCCACCAGCCATGATGGATGGATCACTGATGATGAGAACTGCAGGCTGTCCTCTACATTTGCCAATGGCAAGAGGTCCAACAAAACCCATGGGCATGCCATTTCGACTTGCATTTGGTCCTGGAAGGAAAGGTCGATGAGCCCAAGGAGAGCAACTGAAGAGGAGAAAGGTAGATCACAGCAGTGGTTCTAACAAACAAGCTGGAGGTGGTGTGAAGGCTGCTGAATGCTTCCTACTGCTACATATGATGAAGGCACACAAGCAGCAACAGGCGAACAATTCACCAGGGAAGGTCAAAAGGCAGCAAATGTCTGGCTTTGGTGCGAGAGTGAGGATGAAGCTCCCTGGAGATAAAGACACGGGCATGCAAAGAAGAGATTGTGAGAGTTTGAAAATGAATACCCTGGGATGAGCAGTGAAGAAATGTGGGAGCAACAAGGGTCAAGGCAGGGGATTCTCCTTCAGGTGGTAGAGAGGACCCTGATGATACTGGCTTTTAGAGTCTTCTTTGTGGCATTGATACCCCTAGAAAAGATATCTCTTGACATGTCACAGTGGTCTTCTGTACAGCATACCTTTGAGTCAGTAGGAAGTTCCTGCCCCAGATACGGGTTCTTCAATTCTGTAAGGCAACCTTTCAAATTTGTGTTTGCTACCGAAGGCCTCAAGTGTAACATGTCAGTACACTTGATTCTGTAATGTGGGTTCTTTGTGAATGTGGTCAGGATCAATGCCCCCACCCTGATCCTTGCCATTTTCAGAATTGCACTAGATTGTGCCATAATCATTGGGCTCTTGATTCTTGACACAAAATTGAGTCTTAAGCATCTTGAGGGTGCACCTGAATGCAAGAACCAATTGTTATCCTTGTGTAAACATTAATTGTAGAATAAGACGGAAGGATTAAGAGCACAACATATTCATAGTCATTATTTCTATAATGTTAGGAAGAGGCTTCAATTGGGCATATCCATCCCATGAGAAAAACTTCATGAGCAAAGCTCAAAGTTGTACAATGTCACAACATAAATGCTCCAATCAAATTGACATAGTGCATGTATGTCCATGTCCCATTTTCCTTGATAGTGATTCTAGGTTTTTTTTGGTTTTCAATTTTGGAATATTGGAAATTTGGTGATTTTACCAGAAATTTGGCAAAATTTGTTAGATTTGCAATTAGAATAACAAATAATTCCAAAAACTTCCCAAACTTTTGTTTTAAAAAAAGTGACAAAATTTGTCCACAATTTTTTATTTCTTATTTCTTTAGTTGAATTCTTTGATACATATAAAACTAAATTTTCTTTTAAAAGAATGGGGGACAAAGGGGGATTTTAAAAGTAATGTTCAATAGAACATTTGTCAAACATTTTTGCAAATAAAACACTTTCAAATGATTATTGTCAAACAATATAAGAACTCTTTCAATGCTTTTGCCATGGTGTACTTTATCAAGCATCAAATGTTCAACCAAATTTTGCAATGAAAATGCATATTGGATTTGTTGCACACAATTAATTATAAGCAAATTTGTTCCATGAATTAGGAGAAGTTGTTATATTCAATATCTTGAATACAATGTTGAAGTTATCTTTACTCATGATAAAAAAACAAGCATTTTCTTTATATATATATAAAAGTTATATTGCAACAACAAGTCTTAAAGTTGACATATGTGGATTTCAAAAAAATACACCCATTTTGAACCATTAACACCTTTTAGCATAAGGTTCTTTTTGTGCACATTTTATTAAAAATTATACACCTATTCATGTTTTGAATTCTCCATTTAAATTAGGTTTAAAATTATTAAGATTGCAGTCAATTGATTTATTAATTATAAAATGACTTCAATACTAAAAATCCACCTTCCAAAAAAGGTCAGTAAATAACCTTGAGGATGGAAAAACATTTAATCAAGCTTTTTGCTTAATGAACTCATCACAAAAATCCAATAAAATAATGATGGTAGGAACCATCACAAGAGAGAAAAAAAAGGGAAGGCCAGAGAAAGGCCAAAAGATAAACAACTCGCAAAAACCAAAAAATAAAATAAAATTAGTCCTTCTCATGGTAGGACCACCTACAACCCTTCTAATGTTGCCTACATGCAAATTGTGAGATTTAATAATAATGGGAAGTCTAGAACAAGCATCCTTTGTCAATGCGATCTTCCTTTTTATAACAAAGGTTAAAACATGCTAAAGAACAATACTAACACACTGCTTGAAAAATTGAATGCAAAAAGACAAAGATAAATGACCTTTTAATCATCTATCATGGAAAAGACGAGCACACTCCTTAATGGAACGATCCATATCACATTCGGGTGTGCCATGCACTTCCATGGTTATTAGAATAAAGTGGTGCTTTTCATGAAACCTTTTATATTTGCGGATTTTTACAATGGTGCTAAGTTCCATAGCTACACATAATGACACTCGAAGCCACCGTTTCTCACATTGAGTTAGTAACCATCATATCGGTAACAAAAACCTGGTCCTTTCGAATCATGTAAAGATTGGTTCATAATAAAGTTCCTAACATAAGGGCATACCACCACTCTCTCCATACAATGAGCCCATTTTTTCGAACGAGGGCATATATGATGTTTCAAATGGCATCATGTGTGGTTATCTATTGATTTCCAAATGGGCAATGAACTAAGTGTGTGTTAGGTGCATCTAACCTGTGTTCACACTCACACATGAAAAGACTAGATGCCGAGGGCAAAATCAAACCGAGACAAAAACACAACGTTGAAGTGAAAATAAAGTGTGCAATGCGAAATGAACAAATGGATGGCCTAATAACCAACCATAGCCTTTCCCCCTTGCCCAAACAAAAATGAATACAAGCTTTGGATTCTAAGGAAATGGGGTCATCTTCCAAGATAGACCTAAAGGATGTGTTGTGGTGGAAGTTCATAAAAAACACCTATAAACTTGGAGCATTGGTAAGTACCAAACTTTCAAAAGAAGGGTGCATTTCCTTAACTGTAAGAGGAAGGCCATTTTGCATTGCATGTAAGCATGACTAAAGTCGATGTGGGCCCCTCTTAACTTGAGAAACATATTCTTCCAAAATGGGTCTATTGAAAATATGAAACCTAGAGCATAAATATGGAGCCATTAAAGCCCAATTCCTTAAAAAAACAAATGGGGCGTAATCCTCCATAAAGAGAAGGCCTATACCACCAAAAGATATTGATAGTCGAATTTGATGCCTTGCTAAAGGGCCCTGAAAAGATTCCCACGATCTTGGACCCATAATGTCCCCACATATTTGTATAATTCTCCTATCGAACTTCACCAAAAAAGATAGGAAGGAAGAAGGAGGTTCTGTCCATGTGAGATAAGAAGGTTGATGAACCACACATGAAGACAAAACACCCAAAACAACCTACTAGGTGTCTCCTAGGAGAAGAAATCATTGATATGTGCCATGTCTTGAAATAAAGGTTCATCCAAAAAATGTGTGGTAAAGTCCTAAGAACCCACTAACACACCCGAAATGCATAAGCCATCTGTGACCAAGGTGCAACCTTGATTAATCTTTATGTTTGGAAGGATCCTTGATGGACTCCAAAGCTTGCACTTTGACATTTTGACCTTAAGCCCAACTCGAGTTAATTGGGTTGAAAGGTGGTCAAAGGTGTCAGTAATCTCACTCAAAGGTTCCACGATGTGGGTATCATTTGCTAGGGATGGAACGACACAACTGGGGGCCCACACAATGGTCTCTGCGAGAGCTCAATAATGGACCAAAATAAATAAAGGACTTCTTGGGGGGCACCTTGCTTCGTGTTTGAAGATGATTCAATAGTGGTGACCCCTTTCACAAGTTGCCCATGCTAGTAGTAAAAAGAAAAATGAACATTATAAAATAACCTAGTAAATAAAATAATGCTCGCTAAAGGCCTTTCCACATCACATAATTCTCTAAAAATAATAATTCGAAAAATGTTATTAATAACGTTTTCAACATTGACCTACATCACGACCCAATCAAGGTGTACGTTAAGGAGGGTTCTGATGGCAAAAAAGATGGCCTTATAGCCTTCAACGGTCGATATTCCAAATTGATGGGGGGATATGTGTTCCTAAAATGGCCTTTGAAGTTGTAGGACGATGGAACAATTAATAAGTCGAAAAAACATTTTGCTTATAGTAATGGATAAAGACCATTAGTGGAATAATTAAAAAGTTGAAAAAACATTTTGCCTATAGTAATAGGATAAAGACCATTAGTGTTTTTTGCCATTGCCAACAATTTATCCACCCCAACATTAAGGCCATTGACCTGGGGACATCCCATGAGCAACAATAATAACAACCTAGAATAATTTCGAAAACCTTGAGGATGGGTCCTTTGGTATGAAACATTTTGAAAAGAGTTCATATACCATCCCATAAAGGTCATTTGAAAATAAATGGGGAGCAATGGTTAAGGCTTGGACAAACAAAATCCTATTTAGGACAAAATGTGTTTAAGTTGATAGTAAAAAATAGGTGGAGGGATAAGGTCTAAAAGAAGGGGGTGTAGTTAGTGCAAGGTAACAATGATGTCCTTCGAAGGAATAGTTGACATCATGGGCTAGAAAGTTTTGGTAACATGATTATACTCATTGGCTCTCCTTAAAATTAGATATTGTCGAAAACAAGTGGTTGAAGAATCTTCTCATCAATGGTGAGAATGGGGTGCACATGAAGCATGTGAAGAATCCTTTTGAAAAAAAGACCAATTGTCCATCATAAACCTCCCGAGGTGAACAAAAACCTTTCATTGACCTAAACAACATCTTCAAGTATAACGTAACACCAACGTGGCAATAAGAGGAAAAAAAACCATGCTAATTCGTCCATTGGTTTTTGAATAATTTGGTCAAGGGGTAAGTGAAAAACATGTTTGACTTCATTTTGAATGGTTCGAAAGATCCTATGAAACAAATGAGGGCACACAAAACAAGACTCAAAAACCCCAAAATGGAGTTAGACTAAACCTGAAGTTAACCCTAAGAAGTAAGAAGAATATAATTGGGGAGAAGCATAGGAAGGGAGGACACCTACAAAAAAAAAAAACTTGACTAATTTGGGAAACAAGGCTAGTAAGAAGGTGAGCACTTTAGACATGCTTTGAAAGGCCACTTAAAGTGTAAAGGCTAGAATAATGAAACAAGGGGTATTTTGAACCGATAGGGGATGTAAAGAAATAAACATTTA
>Ga0209611_10009848_pt1 | contig 14296 bp, 13 predicted proteins | sample S1TSphgellanicum_3_FD_187693 | JGI IMG/M metagenome (GOLD analysis project Ga0209611, IMG submission 187693) | Host-associated microbial communities from peat moss isolated from Minnesota, USA - S1T2_Fc - Sphagnum magellanicum MG (SPAdes) (version 2) | ecosystem: Host-associated > Plants > Peat... | reverse complement strand
CAATTGACATATGTTCTGATTCCTGACCTTTGAATGCACCTCTCCATTGCAGGTCATGTGCCCCTTATGACAATTTGGTCGTTTCAATTGGTTCATGTGCTCCTTATGACAATTTGGTCATTTCAATTGGTTCATGTGCTCCTTATGACAATTCAGTACCTATTTTGTTGCTCTTTTGATCTACACCCCCTCTGCTGTTATTCAAGCAATATTTAGTTATTTGACTTGATGCTAAGTTGCTGTGCATTACCAAAAGCTCCATCCTGATCACACCATGAAAGTCTCAGGGCACGTGCACTATCTCCTCTACCAATCGGGTGATTTCCCCATCCATATCACATTGTTGCAATTACACTATGGACTGCAAATTCTCTAAGCCCATTCAAGATTGAACCCTTCAAAAACTTACCAGACATCAAGCTTTATGGTAACAGAAGACATCGACAACCACAACTAAACCATCCTATGTGCTGCCTGAAAAGGGAGGCACCCCGCCTTTGCAGCCATGCGTAGTGCTAAGTCCTTACTTGCAAACCTGGGTTGCAGCATCTGGTCTGCATCCTCAATAGCTCAAAATTCTGTGGTGCCCTTCCCGTACACAGACCAGTGTTGGGCAGGTATTTGATTTTGAAATAATCGCCAGTGAAATAGCAATTGAAACTGGTGCGAAATTGGTACAAGGCTGGTGTTACCATTACAAAGCAGGTATTGCCTGAGGTTGGACCAGCCTGCTAGGGTGGTCCTTGCTACCAGTATTGATACTAAGGTTGATACCAGACACCGGCCTCTACATATACCAGACTGACACTTGTGCAGACTACATGATATGCACAAAGCTACAAAAGAGACCATGAAAAGAATACATCAATACTGGGACTAATGGCAACACCAAACATGTTTGCGGTGTTTACCGTGACAAGATTTCTTTGTAATTCTCTTTTCTGGTCCAACTCAATGGCAGAGAAAGAACTTGAACACACAGCATCTATGGCATGGGTTAAGACCAAAAGATCAAGGATTTTAAAGAATTTTTCCCTGCACTGAATCCATTAGTTTGATCAAATTTTGTTGACATGATGAGAGGATTACCACCAAACTAAATGTCCACATGAAATGGTGGATGGGTTACTTAAACCAGATCTATCAATGCTGAACACAACCTTCAATTTTTGCAGATCATAAATTATTACATTATCTATAATTGGGTCGGGTGCTATTGATTCATGTAACTGGGGCAACAGCCTGAAGAGCCTTCACCACCTCCTTCATGGTCGGTCTATGCAACGGTGTGGCCACAGTGCATTGCAGTGCAGTCCACAACACCTGGTGAAGCCTATCAGATGACTCACAAGTAGCCTTTACATGTGAGTCGATCAATGAGACAGCTTGGCTATTTTCGATCCGCTCCCTGGTCTGTGTATATAGATCAACAATTTGACCACGCCATTGACAAATCCTTAGATACAAATAGAAGATCAAAACTTGTCCAAAATAAAAATAAATTTAAATTTAAATTCTTTTTCTTTTTCTAAAAACCCACAAGTTCCAAGAGTCACAAAAGTTTCATTCAAAATCAGACAAATGCTGTTGTCAAAGACAGTGAACTTGACATAAGCTTACCCAATCAGGCAAGGTGTTTGCTTCTGGCTTTTGCAAGAAATCGGCAGGTTTTCGTCCAGTCAAAAGCTCCAGGAGCATGACCCCAAAACTATAGACATCGATTTTCTCTGAGATGCTCCCAGCTTGTGCAAATTCAGGAGCTGCATATCCACTCCTCGCTAAGCTTGCCACAACCACCTTTGACCGGCATGTTCGTGCAAACTGAAGAAGCCCAATGTCTGTGAGTTTGGCATCCATGTTATCATCAATCAAGACATTTCGGGATGTCACATTCTGATGAACTATACAAGGACTGCATTCATGGTGCAAGTAGTTTAGAGCTTGTGCAATTCCAAGAGCGATTTGGAGTCGCACTGACCATGCTAAGGCAGTTTGGGATGCCTTCATACCTACAAAACAACCCATGACAACAAAAATCTACACCAGTCAGACAGACAGACACCTTTCCAAAACGTTTCCAACGTGCATTTCATGTTGCACTCACTCACTCACTCCTACAGCTTATAAAGAAATCATTAACCAAATCACTCCAAACAAGTCCAAAAATCTCCAAAACATTGAAAAACTCACCATGGAGTGATTGTTCAAGGGACCCATTAGCCATGTAATCGTAAACAAGAAAAGTTGAGCCTTTAGATATGAAGTGACTGCGCAACAGCAAACAGTGTCTATACTGGATGCTGTAAAGTGTGCCCAAGTCTTCATCGTTTGTGAGCATTCCTCTTGGTAGTTTACGCACTACAACCATCATTCCATCCATGAGAGTTCCCCTGTAGAGGGGACCCATGATTCCACTGTTGCCAAGAATGTGGTCCTTGTCAAAATCACATGTTGCTTGTGACAAATCATCAAAGCTCAGAGTCATACTGTTCACTGATCCCAGGAGATTGGCTGCAATTCAATCCAATCCAAGAAAGGTGTGTATTATTCAATGCAATCCATGCTAGATATATATGTATATATTGAAACCTGCAACTCCTTTGCAAAAGCCCAAAATTAAACAAAGGAATTATCTGAAGCTGCTACACTTGGAAACAATACACAATGGGCTTGAAAGAGTAAGTACTGGAGAAGGTAGGGTTAAGGGTTTTGGACAAGAAGAAATGCAAGCTCACGTCCAACTGATGGGCATCTTGTGAGCACATGATCTGGATCTCTTTGCTTCCTCAATTGGATGAATAAAGATGTGAGAACCAGACCAACTCCAAGTATCCCCAAAATCAGGCCCAATACTACCCGTGTGTGTCGGGGTTGGTGCACATGCTGAGGATCTGTGCACAGAAGATTATGGGATATTGATTTCAGCAAACATCACCATTACAAATTTTGCAGGATGGTTTTTTATTGGATTTAGGGTTAAGCTAGCAAAATCTTGGCACACTTTTTGTCTCAAGGTCTGCATGTGACCCAACATCTTTTGGACATCCACAAAATTCTCTCACTCTACCATCAGATTCTTCTGCAGACTGCCAGAACTAAAACCTCCTAAAACAAATAAAAATTTGATTGACACAGTAAGATGCCATCGAATATGGACTACAAATGTTTGTGGCAAACAAAGTACTGGAATGTACTAAATTCATGTGTTTTGCAAGCAATGCAAGAAAGAAGGTCAGAGTTGATCACCTAGCTTTCCCAAAGTGGGACCACCATGATTAAAATCATGAAAGGTAGGAGCAGGTGTTGCAGCAGGTGTTGTAGCAGGTGTTCGAGAAGGTGTTGGAGCAACACGGGTAGGAGGAGGAGGAGGATGTTTGGGAGTTTTATTCAGAGCTCGTAGTGGTGTAGGAGGAGCTGGTGTGGGAGCAGGTGTAGGAGCTGGAGGTGTGGGAGCAGGTGTAGGAGCTGGAGATGTGGGAGCAGGTCTGGGAGCATGTTTCCAAGGAGCTGGTGGTGGTGTTGGAACAAATTGATGAGCAACAGGTGGTGGAACACGTCTATGAGCAGGTGTAGAAGCAGCATCATGTTTAGGAGCAGGTATTGGAGCAATTCGAGGAACAGCCGTTGTTGTACTGACAGCATCAGATTTTGCCTCAAGGAAACTGCTTGAATATGCACAAAGAATTATAAAATCCTCAGACAGACCCCGCGAGAGAAAGCCAATCATTCAAGAATGTCAACAACCCATGATTTCCTGCCAAATAACATAGCATGAAAATGTCTCCTTTACAGGTGAGGAAAAACAAAAAAGCAAACCCATTAATTTAATTTGAGAGAAACACCAGTTTTGCAGGACTGTTTTGGCCACAATTGTGGATGGACCTCAAATGGATGATGGATGGCAATTTCCAACACACCTGAAAGCATGAAACTCGTTTGAAAACAGCATGGGATTGACTGTTAAGTTGCTGTTCAATGAAACATTCCTACGATTGTCATCAAAACATGTCCCAACACCGTGCCCACTCAGTGTCAGCATATCCTTTAAATGATACATAAGGATTTCTTTTGCCTCTAATTAGTTCTAAACAGATCTTCACTTTTAGACCTTACTAATTCCCTTAATAAACCTTAATTAAGGTTGAAACAAGAAGACAAAAAGATGGGTGTAGATGTGGCAGGATCTACTCACAGTTCTGCTCTGTTTAGCTGCTTCCAAGTTGCAAGGAAGTTAATGTCACCAGATAGACTATTGTTGTGCAAGTCCCTATACCCCCAGAGTTAGGCAGAGGTTATAACAAGGGTCAGCCAGCCAGCAGACAGAGTTTCTCAACCTTCAATTAGAGTTTGAAAGAGACTTGCAGCCAACCAGGAATGGGTTGAAAGCTAGATTTTGGGCTCTAAAGGCACTTCAGCAAAAAAAAACATTCACACTTACAACTCAATAAGGTTTGATAACCGTTGCAAGACAGCAACATTTCCATGCAAATCGTTGGATGCCAAGTTGAGGTATTTGAGCGTTTGATTCACAGATGAGTTGCTGAGCAACTTGTTTAACGATTGTTGCAGTGGTGAGGTCGTCTGGTTCAATAATCCAATCAAAAAGATCTCTTCAATATTCGTAAAATGCCATTCAACTTGTTGTCCACCAGTACCTGACAGATTCCTGGACCAGCAAAGAAGTTCAAAAGACTTATTAGTGCTGGGGCCCCCCGTGACACATAGCTGTGTTAACAACCAACCCCCTATTCAAAACTACCATTGCAAAAAAGCTGTAAACATGTGCAGATCATGACATGGTTTTGCTTGCTAGGGTTTAAGGAGGGTTTTAGCAAATAGGGTTTTTACAGCATTGGGCATTCCAAAATGGTAGAAGATAGGAAGGTGCAGATGTCCGTACACTGATACAGGACACCAATTTGCATCCCAGCATAACTTGCAGTCCTGTAAACAGCTGCTAATATGCACATTTGGATCGTAGACGTACTTCAGAAAACTGACAACCTCCACTACCACATCCAGAGATTTTTCATATCAGGCAAGACAATCAAAATCATGAGTCCTACACTTAACCCCTAAATGTCAGGGTGGACCAATTCAATCCACTTTTCAGTGTATTTTTGTCTTTCTCTGACATTTAGAGGTTAACCCAAAACAGCATCATAAAAACTCTGGATCTGTTGGGGTTTGTTAGAGATCCTAAGTAAGGATCCTTTACTAAGATCCAGACCTTAAAACTCCTTAAGACACTTTCCACAATGAAGATTTACTGATAGCCCTGACACTGGCCACTACAGCAAACCATGATCTATCAAGAGAATGAATAAAGAAAGAGTAAAACCTCAAAACTCCCACACTTCTTCAGATTTGCATTTTACAGGGGGTTTGCAACTTACTGATACTTGACTTATTGCAGTTGATAGTTGCTTTCACATCTGGGAGATGGCAGTAGCTGAAACTCTGAGTCTGAGGAGGAACCAACAGGTGGCTTTCTGCACTCACAAGAGAGCAGGGTGCAGTCATAATCACTGTTCTCCATAACAATACCACCATCAAAAAAGCTCGATGTCGATAATAATCCATTTTGTGCAAATCTCATCTCAGAGCCCTCCCAAACCATATAGCCAGATCATTATAAACCCGCCAATCTCCACAGACTATTTGATCATGAGCCCAGAAGCCCATGCAAATGCTGAAATGGTTCAAATGCAGCTCAAATGCATGTTCAAATACATGTTCACATGCTTCCAAATGCTTTTACAAAAAAGTTCTTCACAAAGTCTGAAGCAGAAGAGACACACTTCCAAATGCCCCATGGACTCACATCTTCAGCTGTAATAGCAAAAACTCAACACTCAAAACAAGAATCTCCCAGCTCCACACCACCCAACACAGAACTCCACTCTACTATTACAGCTGCTGCTGCTGCTGCTGCTGCCTCTGCTGCTACTACCACCACCACCACCACCACTACAACTATTACTTGTTACAAACTTGCTGAACCATGCAATGCTCCAAAACGCTTTTGTTCTTTTTTTTTCTAAGGCACCTCACTCAAAATGCTTTACACCAAAAGTCCTTCACAAAGGTTAATCACCAAAAAACAATCGAAGAGACCCCACTTCCACAAACTAACATCTTTCAACTCTCTAGTTAGCAAAACTCAACACAAAATAAGAAAATTTCCCTCTACACAAACAACACAATACTCTCACTTTTACTATTACTGCTCCTCTCCTTTCCTCCTCCTACTACCACTACTTCTTCTTTTACTTCTTAGAAACTTGCTCCCATGCAAGACTCAAAAACTCAGCTTGGAGCTCTCACCCAATACACCAATATCCCACATTGGCTCATGGAAGAAAGACTTCCCATAACCCTTGTAGTCAATACTCCAAAACCAAAACCAAAACCTTTCCCCCCCTCACGTACACCACCCACACAAACCTCACCACTACTATTACAACAACTAACACTACCACCACTACTACAACTATTTCTTGTTACAAAGTTACTCCCATGGAATGCTCAAGAACTCATCTTTTGAAGCTCACCCACTACACAAATACATCATCTCTTGATGTTGAAGATATACCACTACTACCACTACTACGATTTATTGTTACAAAGTTTGCTTCCCGTGGGATACTCAAGAACTCATTTTGAAGCTCACCCACTTCATAAATATTTCATGTCTTGATGGTGAAGATATACTACCACTACTAATACTACTACTACTACTACTACTACTACTATTATTACTGCTATTTCTTGTGACAAAGATGCTTCCCATGGAATGCTGAAGAACTCATTTTGAAGCTCACCCACTAACATGAATATGTCATCTCTTGATAGTGAAGAAAGACTTCTGACTCTTTGATCAATGCTCCAAACTATTTACTTTTGTTGATCTGTCAACTCCCCCGCCCCCCAGAACTTGAACCAGAAGGGAAAATGAATGCCTATTAAAGAGTTATTGCCTGGCACAATACCCAATAATTCAATCTTCTCAATTATTTTTTTTTGTTTCTCTTCATCTTTCACTAGGGTTGCAACTTGCAAAGAGGAAGTTTGAAGCAAAAAACAAAATAAGTTAAGAGTTTTATCAAGCAATTAAAGTTATAGCAACAACAAGACTGCACAAGGCTGATGATCATTATTATCATCACAATTTTTTGGAACTTTTTGTTTGTGGAAGTATTTATTTACTTGTGGAAATTTTCAGATTTTTGGTGGATTTTTTTTTTCCCTAATTCATAAGAAAATAATATGTAAACTTGTAAAGTAGTAACATAAAAAGTACATTTGTGATTCTTCCAATTACAAATGATGTATCACAAATTGATACACTTTGTATTCAAAGTAACAAAATCATGTGTGCCCCCCCTTTTTTTTTCCCATTCAATTACAAAATGTATAGAGGCTTAAGGGTGAGTTTTGTTGAATCAGAAGCTACAAATCAATTTTCATGAATTGTTTGTCGTTAGTAGTTAATATTAATTTATAATTTAAATAAAATGGTATGAAAACAGATGAAAATACCCTTTATTGAATTATAGAATGAGTCAAAATGAAACTCATACAATGGTGGTAGGGCTTTCCATTTTCTTAGACTTCTTATAAATTTTCAAATATGACAAAAGATTGTAATTTTAAATGAATGTTGATTTATGTTCCAAATAACCCTTTTTCCAAAAAATATTTTAGGGTTGTGTTTTAGATAACACGGGCCAATTGGATGAACAAAATAGTAGCTTGACAAACTAAGAAATCTTTGAGAAGTTTCAAGTAAAAGAGAAGCAAACAAAATAGATTGTTAAGATTATGGTCCTCATGATTAATTCAATAAGGCAAAACAATCCATCCATAATTAAAAATGGAAAAGTTTGGTGACCCATTTTCATTTAATCCAGAGTAATATTTTAGCCCGTTTCTAAATTTAAAACTACTCCCTTTTCAACATCACCCATGGTTGTTACAATGGAACTAAAGAAATTAGCATGAATGAAAATGGACTATGATAAAATAAATAAATAATTTAAACAATGGGATATTTAATCCTTTGGATATAGTAACAAATCGAGAGCATGTCCATACAAGTATCTAGTGGCATACTTGATAAACCATGAGCTCAAGCATAAGTGGACACAAAAAACCTAAATCCATTATGTGGTTGTATGTGAACAAGAGATGTATATAGTGTATTTGACATTCATCACTCAAGCTTCATTATTTAACAAAAGTGGTTAAAATCATTTAGAGTTTAAAGTATTGTGATTACATTTATGGATCAGGTGTGTCAATTGGTTGACATGGATAGAAATTTAGAAATAACAAATGCATGAAATGGTCCACACGGTGTTAATAGACATCTAGATGAGTTGTTTCCTCCCTAACCTCCTCAAAAGCAAAGATCACATAATTATGGTGAAACAAGATTCTAGAGAGGTTTAAATACAAAGGTTTAGCTGAATATTTCATCTATGGGTTCCCATTTGCTTGTTTCAAGATTATTATGTTCTTGTTTTAATTGAAATCCATAGGATATTAGTTAAATTTCATCTTTTGTGTTATTGCATTTGTATGTGTTCTCTCAATCCAAAACAGGACCAAATATTTTGCATAAATTAATCATGTTTTCAATCACACTTACATAAACTTTTCCATTGGTGATGATTCCAACCAATTATGCTTAAATGAAGGCATGTGATTGAATGTTATTGGGTAGTAAAATTACCTTAGTATATATAGATGGAGAGATAGTGTGAAGACAAGAGGGACTTGAAGGACTACAACAAGTCAACATGCAAATTGCCATGTGATAAGCATATCAATCTAGGAGAAGTTGGCATGTGGAAAGGAAGTATACTAGTCTATAGTGAGTCAATTTGTAGTCGGTCGGCATGTAGATCAACAAACGAACATGCATATGCATTTGACCCTTTGGCAAGTTGATGATTAGCAAAGTCAACAATGGTAGCTAGTAACGAAATGGTTACAGTTTGTTAGAGCCATAACCATTGCATTAGGGCATCCCCACCAGTGCTTAGTATGTGACCCTGAAAAAATATTTTCTCACATCCATATCTAGTTATTTACTTTTTTGCAACCCCACCCATAGAACTGAACCCGAGACTGCAAATAGGTGGGAATTACTAATAGCAAACCACCTGGACCAACCATTATGATTGGCCAATGAAAAACAAGGAGCAGCAGTCAGATCATATTTATTACACTCTTCTCTAGCAGGTGCACAGCTTTGCTGCGCCTTTTACCAGCCTCAGCGAACTGAGGAAATTCGTAGTAAAACTAGTTTCCTGAGCTAAACCATCATATTTTGACTTTTCTTCAACCAATTTTAATGTGCAAGGTCACATACTGAGCACCAAATGGGGATTGCTCTTAGGAGTATCAGAGGGAAGGAGACAGACTCTTTGGCATTGGGGGGAAAATGAATGTTTACACCTTAATTTTGTAAGGCTCCATATAATACAACGATAACTTCGATATGAGGTGTGTTTGCATTTTGTCCATTGTGTTTGTGCTAGTGATGCCTGAGAACGTAAGAATGTGGCCTTGGATGTTTTCTTGAAAATATAGTGTAAGTTAAGCTTGAAAATAAGAGTCCAAAAGTGAAATGAAGACTAAAATAGTTAGGAAAGTTTACAACTCAAGCTGTCAAGTCCGTGGTACTTAGGGTGATGTAATGTGCAAGTACCCAATGACTATTCTTTGGAAGATAAATGTCTTACGGAAAAGGATAGCTCACGTATGCAAGCATGTGTGAGCCTAAAATGTATAGCAAGGTAATGTACACTAGTCTCAAGGTTGACCAATTAAAGTAAAGAGCACAAGCTTCGATAACACCTCAAGAAAAAAACAGTGTATGGTTAAAGTAAGAGTAGAGATTTTTTTTCATAGCAGGCCATAGCTGAGTTAAATTAAACCATACCAATTTTATTGACAAAGTTTTAGGTTTTTAGTTTAGCAAATGAATAAATAAATAAATCTCATTGGTTGTCTATGAAAAACACTTGAATTGACATATGAATCCTTTTGAACCTTTACTCATGAAAATTTTACCAGCCTAACTGTGCCCATTGACCATCGGGATAAGAACATGTTGATAATTGTTCAATGGTGATGGAAGATACAATTTCCTAACAAACTTTTGGAACTACAAAAAGTTCTCTTTATAAATGAACTCCACCATTTGCATGAAAACCTTCCACCATTCAAATAAAAACCTTTTGTACTTTACACTAGGGAAGGACCCGATCCTGTGGGCCTCCTCTGATTCTTGGGCCTACACCCTTGGGCCACCAATGTTTTCCCAACCTTCACATCTTTTTCCATTACCAACCTCATTGCCTTTCATTGTACGTTTTTCTAATTTGCACCACATTACAAAAAACAAATTGCCCATCTACAAAATGAAATTCTCAAAGAGTATGAAACATATATACCATTATATTCATATGTTTTAACTTTATCTGAAAATGTGTGTGTACTTTTGAAATGTCTAAGCACTGCTAGAGTTCAGTAGGTTCCCCAATGTCATGTTAGTTTGCTGTAGATTGTACTACACATTAGTAACCAAGGCAAATTAACATCCCACAGGGGATCTACTGTACTCCAGCAATACATAAACTTTTCAAAGTTTCAAAAGCACACACCCTTCCACATAAAATCAAACCATATGATAATCTGCCTAAAATCTTGGGTGACCCTTTCTACAAACATCTGTATCCTGAGTTTCTTCTGTTGCATTTCTGGAAGCTACTGGAACACTCAGTCATGACATTTGGCTAGCACCCAAGGGACACAACTAATTGACAAAGTCATTAGTATCCATCCTCATGCAAGCTGCATAAACTGCAGACTTTAATTACCTTGGTACCGAATGCATCCTCACGAGGCCTTAATTGGTGGCAGCTTGAAATGAGGGCATCAAGATGTCCAGATCCCTGACTTTGCACCTGCTGGCTTCATTGCCTGCAGTCACACAGAAGTAACATATCTTATAATGTACATTGAAAAGTCAAGAAGGAAATGAGGAATAGATCTAGCTCCCTCTATAGCTCTCTGCATGCTACTTCCATCAGCAAGCACTCTTAAGTTTCCTCAGCTTCTCATACACTTCAACCCAGTGCAGCATAAGATGAATTGGAAGAGCTTGCCCATGATAACGAACCTTCGTAGATGCTCAAAGACTTCTCCCAATATTGTTGCCTCCTCCAAACAGTGATGAGAGCAGAAATTTTCCTGCACCCACTTGGCACACAGCCCCATTACACTTCCCCCTACCCTCCAACACACCAACTCACCAATTGCCCTGCTTCTGCCCTGGGAAAAAACAGGGACTAGCAAGGGAAGATGTACCAAACCCATCACAAAACTACTTAACTCAATCCAATTAATCTAATAACCTTGGTGTTGAGAAGCTTGGGAGGGGGCTGCACACCAGACACCAAATGATGGATTCATGAAAAGAGGGTATGCAAGGAACAATTTAGAAGTCTTTGCCTTCTAAAGAAAAAAGTAAACATCGACCCCAACAACACACGACCTGTGTAGAGTTCTCAGTTAGTACGCAATGTCCAAGATCAAATTTTGGCGTTTATGTGAGATTTTATGCCACTTCCCTGAAGTCTGTGGAACTAAGAGTACACGAAAACGATTTGCAAGTACTGAAATATGGTCATTGTGCACAGGTTCACAAGGTCTAAAACCCCAAGCTCCAACTGGTTGGCCTAAAACTTGTCAAAGAGTCATGGAGGTCAATGAAATGGTTTCTACCTACACATGCATGTAGCATTGTGTCAGCAGAATTGCTGGATTAGAAACCATCTCTTGACATCTACCATCTTAAAACCCGATCAGCAATGAGAAACGTGTGAGCTGCACCCATATCAGGTACAATGGCTACCCCATTTGTTCAGACCAAATGTCCTTGTATTCCATCCATTCCAACCTGGGTGTCCACTGCTGCAACCACAAGTCCCAAATCCCAACAAAACTATCATAAGAAAGATGACAATAAACATCACCTTAAACTGTCGATCATCATGCAAGTCGATTTCAATTGGCATTGTGTGCTTTGGTTTTGCTTCAGCTAGTCACAAGTCAAATTTGCAACTTATGTGAAAACAGAACAGGTTTGTGGTGAGCTCTCACGTGCTGATGAGGACCAGGACCACCACTCCTTCAAAACATATCACATGTGTACCGATTGAGCTTTTCTGTGTGCAATGCCCTACCTTGGTGACCAGCTCTGTCACAACAGTTGCTCTTGATCCCATCTGTGTCATCCCAATACATAAGACAAATCCACAACAACAACCACCACCAACACACAAACACAAATTCCTGAATGCTTATCAGACTAGGGAAGACACAAGAAGCAAGCCCTGGGAGCAGAAGCAGCAGCAGCAGCAGCAGCCATAGCAGGAAAGCAAGACCCTGATTTCCCACAGCACAAATCCTCAAGTGCCATGAACAAAAGATGCAAAAAGATTTCAATGAAAAAAGCATGAAATCGGGGATCATCATGTCCGCGGCCTTCAGAATAATACTACATATGCTTGCGCCAGACAAAATCTTCTTCAACAAACGCAACTTTCCTGTTGGAAACATTTTGTTTGTGCCCGTTGAAAATATCGCAGTTTCCGCTTCTCTTGTCGTCTTCTTCTTCTTCTTCTTCTTCTTCTTCTTCGCCAAGAAAGATCTCGAAACCGCACGGTTCGGATCGGATCGGATCGGAACACAACACAACAAAGTGCCGCTGATGGTGATGATGATGAGGAGCATGAGAAATCTGAATCTTCATAACCACCACTTGCAAATTTGGCTATGAGTCGCCTTCATCGCTGTTGCAACAGAAGAAGAAGAAGAAGCATATGGATATGAAACACATGTTTGTACTCCTGACCGACTGACTGCAGTGGCGCAGAGAATACATAGCCATCTGCAATCCGGTTGCAGAGACAACGGACAGCACAAAGAGACTTTGGTTTTCTTGCAAGAAAGCCAAGAAAGCGAGTTCCGCGCGGGGGTTACCTATTGTTGGGAAGAGAAAGAAGACCGGAGTGCGGCGTTGAGGAAGAGTATCGGATCGCGTTTTCCTTTCAAAAGGCTCTCGCCGCAATCAGCTTGTGAAGCTTGCAAAATCAAAAGCGCGCATACTGACTTGATTGAAGCGACAGAAGATGAGAAAGTTCAGAATCGGGTCCGAAACGCATTCCCTAGGGTTGAGAAAGCGACGATGACGTGAAGACAAGAAGGAAGACGTTGTTTGTTTGCAACCAGATTCTCGAGAGCTCGAGAGCTCGCCCGCTCGAGCGCGCGCGAGAGAAGAGAGACACATGACAGAGAGAGAATGAGAAGAGACAGGAGAGATGTGATGTGATGTTGCGACGATTGAAGCGGCGAGAATTGGGGGCCACACCACCGCGGTCTGTGGCCACTCATGTGCGAGGAAAGAGAGTGCGCAGCATAGAGCTTGCGAGCCACAAAGAGATTGTAAGTGCGCACAACAGCGGCATCAACAGCCTTCAGGTTCCTCTCTCTTCTCCCATGAATGAAGCTGGTGCATCCATCTATCTATCTATCTATCTAGCTGATACATAGAGATGCTTTTGTTGTCGTTCCTTTTTCTTCTTCTCAAAAAGCTTTTTCAAGATGTTTGTTTTCCTCTGTTGTGATGATGATGATGATGATCCTTGACGGACTCATTGATTGATTGTGTGACTACAAAACAAACGGATATGTTTGTTTGTTTGTTTGTTTGTTTGTAAAATTGGCGGTTGCAGATTGATGGAAGCGAAGCACGCTACTTACTGGCAGGAGCTTCTGATGGATCAGTGGGAGTGTATGATACACAACAAGCCACTACCTTCGACTCCATCACTCACACTGCCAAGCATGAGGCCTTGTTCACTGTGGACAAGTCGGTGCCGCAAGGACACATGTACTCTGTGTCTTCTGTTCAATGGTATCCTGTGGATACTGGTCTCTTTGTCACTGGCTCATTTGACAACAACATCAATCTGTGGGACACAAATACATTGCAGGTACCCCGCAAATCCTCCTCCTCCTCCTCCCTCCCTCTGTTTTTGCTTTCCAAAGGAAAAACACTAATTCCTCGAGAATTATTTTAACAATAAAAAACAGCAGGACAGCAGGAGGGTTGTTACAAGAGCTCCTGCAAAACAGCAAACTGGAATAGGAGCCAATCCCCCTTTTTTCTCCTCTTTTTTTTTTCCCCCTTTCTTTCTATTTTTGGTTTTTTTGTTTT
>Ga0209611_10009846_pt1 | contig 14299 bp, 13 predicted proteins | sample S1TSphgellanicum_3_FD_187693 | JGI IMG/M metagenome (GOLD analysis project Ga0209611, IMG submission 187693) | Host-associated microbial communities from peat moss isolated from Minnesota, USA - S1T2_Fc - Sphagnum magellanicum MG (SPAdes) (version 2) | ecosystem: Host-associated > Plants > Peat... | reverse complement strand
TTTTTTCATTTTGGTGATGGAGCACAGTGGCAATCATCCCAAAAAGGCCCAAAAAGGATTTAGCATTGAGACAACAAGTTATTCGAAAACCCTCAAAACAGGAGAAAATCTGGCAAAAAAAAAACCTGACTAAATCCAATGAACTCTTTCTTTTGGGTGTGATCAAATTTGGTGAAATTTTCAAGAATTTGCTAAAGAATAGTTCTTTGGGTGCAATTTTCTTTTAATTTTCAATAATTCTTATAACTTATTCGGGTGCAATTTTGCACCAGTTCTCCAGAATAAAAAGGGCTGCTATGAACATAGGTTTCTCAGAGACTAATTTCTCATCAACCATGCTTCAGTGCTCATATTTGAGTTCCTTCTCTTTTGTTAAACTAAATTAATTCGCCTAAATTTCACCCTGAGATTTTATGGAAGGCACAGAAAGCTTTTATTAAGAGGGCAGAAATATAAAAATATTCATTAAATTTTTGTACTTTTTACTCGTTGACAGCCAATTTTACTGAATCTTCCTATGGATGCTGGTCACATTTTTTGTTCTTTTTATGGATGATTGCCACTTTGGCTCCGTCATCACACATATTCGTAAAAATCAGGGGATGGGATTTCATAGCATTGATTCATTCCTTTATCACATACCTGACTGAAGACAACCCCAGTCCTCCAAACTTAATCAAGGTGGCAATACAAGTAAACAAAGGAGAAAGTAACAGGCTTACAAATTATGCAAAAAAGACTTCAATTATCTCTGTTGTATCCGCAAAGTTAGGAAATTCTATTAAATCTCAGCACGAAATGCTGAGTTTCAGCATTTAATGCACAAGGTTCCAATTTAATTAGTAATTGTACAGGTAGGAGCAGTGAAAATACATCTAGGAGCAGTGGAGGCGCTCAGGAAAAAGGAAAGACAGGATGTCACTCGGTTTACCACCAAAATTGGTGGAAAAACTAGTTTGGGACCCTGTTATTCCGCTTTGTAAAATTTTCATTTTCATTCCAAGTTACACGTTTGATGTCCTATTATGCAGAAACTGGCCATTCTTGTCCCCTAATCACTAGACTTTGCGGATAACTCTACTATCTAAGAAAAACTTTGGTGGATCCTTAAGGATAAAGACTTCACATTATAGCAACCTTAACAAACAGGGCAGATTTTGAAATTGCTGATTACAGTGATAAGTGTAGGGTTAAGCCTGAGGCTGTAGGCTTTACTGGTTCAGAAGGGCCCATGCAAGGTCAAGCCTAGCATGTGCCTGATTCATGTAGGGGCGGCAGCCTTGAACTTTACCTGTAAGCTTTACTCATTCACATGGGGCCTATGCAAGATGGAGCCTAGCACGTGCCCAATTCCAGTCCAGACTGCAGCCAAGGACTTTACCAAGTGTAACAACTTATGTTGACATTTTTATTTGATTTTTTATCCTGTGACATCGAGCAGGTATCACACAATAAAAGAACAGAAAAAATAAAATGCAGGGTTATCTTGAAAAATGGAAAACAAATTGTTGGGTGAGATGGCCTCCAATTACACTATGAAAATCAACATAGGTGTTTACAATTAGGATTAAGAGTCTGGAGGAAAACAAATAAACAAACATGGAAATTTTCAATACCTATGATTGGAATTCTGAAATTAGGGTTATGGATTTGGGGGGGGGGGGGTGATGCAGACTTTTAAACAATATCCAAGTGTTCCTTTACATGATCTAACCATGAAAAATACAGGCCAATTTGTGGCTCTTCAAACTCCCAAATTTCAACCCAATGAAAACTTTGTTACATTGATATTTCAAAAATGCTGGAATCAATGGGGGCATATTGGAGCCAAACTCCTTGCCTCCAATACCACCTGATTGATTCCAACAATTTTCAAGTATCCATGTAACCTTTTCCAAAAAGGAATCTTCCAAAACAAATTCATTTTCTAGAATGGTCCCTTTATAGAGGAGCTTTACTTGGCTTTTCCGACCCGTAATTGGGGCCCAAGTGAATCAGCATGCACTCTTGTATTGTGAGCCTCAGAAGGGGGATCTACAAAAAGTGGTGAGGCTGATGTAGATGTATTTGTGCTCCTTTTGCTGCCATTGTGTCTTTGCTTTTGTTCATTCTTCACATAGCTTTCTTGTACTTTGTGCCAACAAAAAGTCTTCTATTTCTACATCTCTTGTCAAAGCAATCAAGCATATAACATCAGCTTCATGACCACCATAACCACCATATGAATAATGAAGACCTTCAATTTGTTTGTAATACTTTGGTAAGATTTTGATACCTTCCTCTTTCAATTGAACATGCCTCACATAATTGATATGCTGACCTTTATCAAAATGTTTTATAATTTTTTGTACATGTCCTAAGTACCAAATCAGCTTCTTACCTTCTTTCATGATGATACCGACATCATAAAAAAGACATGCCTCTTCAACTGCATGGACTTCTTGTGTAAAAGAACCTTTTACACATGTTCTATATTGCACTTGCCTCAACATGTCCAATGGTAGCTTAGATGGTGGATGGGCATTTAGTTCAGTTATGAGCCCCATTTTGAAAACTGACCCCTTCCTTGGCACATCAATGATCAAGAATAACTTAGTAGCTTTTGAAATTTGTACAAAATTAAAGGACTCCAAAATACATCCCTCAACTGCATCTTGTTGTTCAATGTCCAAAATAGAAGTTCTTACTAACACATCAACTTTATTAACAAAAGTCTCATCATCTTTTGAACGAGACTCATGAGTTACACAATTCACATCATTTGCAACCACATTAACATCTTCATTAACTTCCAAAGAACAACAATCTATAATGTTTAATGAATTTGTAAAGAATGAACTCCAAGGATTTCCCCACTTACCATGAAACAAAAGAACTTCTTTCATCTCAACATCTAAGGCCCTATTATGAGCCTCTTTAAAACTAACCAACCAAGCTTGTTTTAAAGCTCTATTTGAAAGTGAATCATAATCAGAAAATTAGCATAACAACAAGCCACATTACCTTCCCACCAAATTTTTTTTCATTGTCTTGATTCCACAAACAATGGACCATCTCTTTAAACTTTATTTGTTCAATTTGCCCTATGTGTGAATTTTGTTCAATCACCTCCCTAATACAAAAATTGTGTTTGTTTTTCACATGTTATCCAAGAAAAGAGAAAAGTTTTTCACAAGAATATAAACCAACTTTATGTAAAACAATAGGTAGATTAGGAAATAAATCTCACATCATCATAATATGTAAAACTACCAAATGACAAGAAATCAAACAATTAATAATGAACTCTTTAGTCAACCAATTATCTTGCAAGTTGTGTCCATGTTAAACATTACAAATATATTTAGTTCCAAAATAAATCATTTGCACCACAAATGATGATAATTCCACTCGTTCTAATAGAGTTCCCGAATCATAAAAAACTTCCAAAAATGCTCAAATAACTTGAAGATGTAAAATTGTACCTTTGACATGTTCCTAAAATTGCATTCCTTCATAAACAATACCTTCATCAATTATTTCAAGACATTTTCTTAGTTTAGGAAAAGCAATTTGTTGTACGGTTGGAAAATTTTGCTTATCCTTGACATTAATGTCTTTTTCCAACAATCCATGTTGGTCTTCATTAAATTTTTCAAGAACTAATAACAAATGATTTTGCTTACCATATGTTTACCCCAAAACATGATTATTGTTCTTGAAGGTAAAGGATTTTGAAGTTTTTTACCCACATGCAAGGGGTTTTGCATCATTATTATTAAGGAGTTGTCCACCATCTTTGCACACATTAAGAAACTTTGAACTTTTAAGCCATAGGTCCCCTTGGAGATGCTATCCATCAACTTCCGTCGCCTATTAGTATCCCCATCTAAAGCATGACCTTGCAAAGGGCCTATATTTTTTTTAAAATATTTTTTGTGCAACTTCCATATTAATTCCCATTGGTTTTTAATCTACAAGTGACCAAATTGGTTACAAGTACTCAACAAGCAATACACTAATCTTGGCAACCCTACCACAAGAGGGTTAGTAATAAGTACACAACACATTGTTCCAATTTGTAAGGTTTCAAAATCATTTTTTATATTATTGGACTGATATCAAATTTGCATTAATGAGTTGGATGTTGAGGTGTAATTTGAAATCCACAAAACCCATCAACCATATCCAACCTCCTATTCCATGTGGCAAGTTCAATGCATTTCATTTCATCTTTTCCACATTCAAAAGGTATTGGCATTGAAAGTCCCAATTTTTTTACACATTTTTTTAGAATTGAGCACATGCACTGAAACATAGATTCATTGATACCTATAGAATATACAAAACCTTTAGGTTACAAAATTAAACCTAGTTATGTTTAAGGCTAGCCCTACCAAATTTTTGCTAATGAAGTTGTGCATTAATGAGCCTCCAAAATTATGCAAAATTTTAAATAATTTAATTGTACTTGCATGATACCGCTTCCCATTTCCCTTACCACCATTTCTATGGATAGATAAAATATTAGAAACAATATCCATAAGTAAATTTAATTATACAAGATGCTTTTCAAAAACTCTTACATTATAAGCTCTCCTAAACAATTCAACAATCTCTAGAATAAATCCTTTAACTAAAATAGATTGGGGCTTTATTGAAAAGTAATTTCTTGATTTTATTACTGTTGTTAATGGAAAGTTTAGTAAAAACACTCGGTCATTCACTACATGGCATCTATTTTCCCATTTTCTACAAGATTCAATAAGCTCACTTCTTTGAAGCATGTCCCACCTACTATCTTGTTCACATTTTTGCTCACCTTTTGGCACTATCATGTTATTTAGCTGATTTGCCAATTTCCAAAAAATTGGAAAACTAGGAATCAAGGAAGATTTGTTATAAAACATTGGTGAACATTCAAAGTGACGAAATGTCCTTTCACTTTGAATTACTTCAATTATTAAACCTAATATAATATGTCTATAATTGGGTTCAACATACCATCCTTTACCAATCATGCGATCATTCAACAAAAGGCGAACATCAATCAAATCATCTATTATGCTAAATAAATAGTTATGGAATCCATGACAAATATGTTATTGACAATATGAAACCAAATCATTATGAAGAATATTAATAATTTTGGGTATGCAAGAAGCTGGAGGATAGTCAGTTTTATTTACAAGAACCTTTTTTGTAAAAGAGTTTTTGAAGTGTCATTTGGCTACTAATAATTCCAATTGCCGCCTTGTTTTTCTTAGCCAAAACATGTGTTACACCTCACATGTTGTCCAATAGTGTTTACCACCCCAAAAGTGCCATTGAAATTACAAAATGTGCATTTCCAAAACTTTTTGTTTACCATCTCTACACTTAACACAAGTTTCAAAACCAAAGTATGATGACAAGATGTGAAATGCAACAAAAGGAAAAGAAAACACATGAAAAACAAACTTTGTGTTCATGGAAAATATCATTTATCTTCTGCAATATATTTGAGCAGCCAATTTTTTCTGTGCTTCATGGTTGCCTCTGCCCTCTTTTAGTCCTCAAGCTTCCCTTGTTACATTGATTTCTTTGTTTTGGTACAACTGTAAATTCTTTTCATGAACACTATCAAGTCCACTAACTTTAAGGGACAAGTGAGTTTTCTAATTCAAGAGGTTAAATGATGGATTGATATTTCTCTCTACTCCACATGATACACAAAACATCACCCACTTCCCCATGGTTTTTTTCTCATGATTAATTTGTGGATAGTATGGACCTTGCCTTGCAAATCCCCAAAGTGAATCCTCTTCACATTCTTTCCAAGTTTTCATCAACCATGCTAGCATTACCTTGTCATAGCGCGCCTTCAAGATAAGGGATTCCAAATTATCTTGAATTTCTTCAACTTCCAAAACATCATGCTTTAGAAATTCAAGTTTCACCTTTTTGAATCCATCATTTTTAGAACCTCCATGAGAAGACATATCTTCAAGACCATGGCCTCACTTATGGAGCTCTGAATATGAAGGATCTGTAATCAAATCAATGTGAGGAACAACAATACTTGCTATTTGAGAGCACACAATGGGAACAATAATAAAATATGGTTTTTTATGGAAGTTTTGATGATGCATGCAACAAGCACATTTTTTAAAAATATTTTGTAAGCTTAAGTAACTTTGGTAGCCACAATACTTCCCATCATATTTCTTTTGGTATGGTCCAAAATTTGGAATATCATTTTTTAGCCTAACATGGAAATGCTTGTGACAATCACAACATCCACACTAAAGTGGATCATTTGATGATGGTTCAAGGTTTTGATAGCCACAATCATCACCCATAACCACATTTTTGCATTCGCCCCACTCCATTTGCAAAAATCAACAAATATCACCCAAATGAGCTTCCCACACCTTGTTAAAATTTGCTTGAAATGGGTCTAAAATATCAATTACAGAAGTCAGAATGCATTCATCACCTCCTAGCAACATGTCAATTTGAAAGTCACATCCTAAAACCATAAATTAACAACTTAATTTATGTCACAATAATGTTGATATTAAAAAAATGCAACCATGGTGTTGGCTGATTTATTTTGGAAACCATAAAAAACATGTGACCTGACAAAAAAACACACGAGAAACATAGTTCAAAGAAAAATAAAATAGAAAAACAATGAAGATGACACATTATAATATGTATCAAACGACAAAAAATTGATAAGACAAAATCAAATTAAAAAAAGAAGTTACACCAACATAACAAGGAAAGAGACATGAAGAAAACAAATCAGAATTTGTATGGATGAGGAAATAATTAGTGTTAGATGGTTATGTGAGCTTTAAAGGTTTAAAACCACATCCGGATCTGGTTTCAAACTCATGCTTGGAGCACTTCCTTCTTTAGTTCAACTTCATACTCCAAAGATTCATTACCAATAGTAGCAATGTTGGTTGTTAATCAACCTTAAATGAGAAACTTGAGTTTCCAACACTTGGTTCCAAAATCCTAGCATGTTATTTCTGGAACTGCATGCCATAACCGGAACTACATCTAAATTACATGATTTTTTCCTAAAAACAAATCTACCAGTTGCAATTAACCATTGTATAACACTAATTTTGGTACACATGTAACACTAGTTTTCATAAACATGTACATAGTATAAGAGAACATAAGAAAAAACTCCCAAAAGACAAGGGGGGCTATGCTTTTTGCCCTAAACTCAAATGTATGTACACAATAATTGAACAAAGAAAAAAAAAACCAACAAATAAAAGGAAAAGCTTGCAAAAGACAAGGGGCCATGCTTCTTGTTCAAAACCCAAAAACATGTACACAAAATAAGAAAAAAAAATAGTTGACAAATAAAAGCAAGGAATGAAACAAATCATGCCACATGTATATAATATGTTAAAACACTAAAAAGCCAAGGGATATAAAAAAGAAAAAAAAAACAGCAAAACGAAAATATTAAAGAGTGAGATGCATACTAGATGTCCTAAGAAGATTTGGTAAATATGCTTATTGCCCCAAGCCAAGAGCCCTGCACATGACTTGTGCTTCTTGCCCCAAACCTAAAAAACCAAAACAAATGTAAGAAGAAAATCAGCCAACAAAACAAAACAAAATATGAGACAAATTCAGATAACACATGTACATATTCTTTGCTCAAAAACACTCAAAAGACAAGAGATATGAAGAAAAAAAACATCAAAAGAAAAAAGGTTAGAAAGTGATATGTATGTACTAACTCTTCCCTATAAGTTGTTCAAATGTTTGTTGCCCAAGCCAAAGACCTTGTGCACACTTTTGCTTCTACTTCTTTCCCCAAACTGGCCTCCTTACAAATCAACCTTGATCTTGTTCTTTAAACAAACCAACAATCCAAAACCTTGTAAAAAGAAATGCTGCAAAATAAAAATAAACAAATATTTCAAAAATTATGCACATCAAAAGTGTCACACGCTTGTTAAACTAGTCAAAACCAGCCAAGTTTTGAGCTGAGTTGCAAATCAGAGGTTTCAGATGAATGTCATATGTTGTCCGAGTGCTGAGTGTGGAAGAGAACTTGGACTTCCCACATAGGCTATCTCTTCACCTTCATCTACTTAAGGCTTACATAACTTTAGGGTTCTACACCTTAACGGATAGATCTACACCGTCACTTATTTAGGTCCTGCTGCTCCCTATCTTTATTATAAAATACTTATTATAAAAATTTCAATATATAATAAGTTCTAGGAACTTTAAAAAAAAGACTGGGCCCTCTGGATGCGGACCCCTGTTTAAGAAAAATCTTTTATTATAGTTCTTAAAATAATTTTTGAATATTTAAAAATCTTATAATAATTTTTTTTTTGGGTGCCATTGGATTGTATTCATTTTTTTTCTTTCTAAAGGAGTTATTAAAAACTACATCATAAAAAAATTTAAAGATTTCATAAGCATTAGAAATCATAATAAAAAGTTCGAACACCCAGGAAGAGTTGCCACCCCAAGCATGCATGAGAAGCAATCGTGGGTTTTTGATTCTTCTCCCATGAGAAGAATCCAAAGCTTGAAGTGTCACAAGGTTTCGTGCGCAAGAGGCGCCTTGTTGAAGAGAAGCTCCAAGCTCATAGCAACTGTATACAAAAACATATTGAGACGCTCAAGAAACTGACGGCTGAAAGAAACTAGAGAAAACAGCAGTCACGTTCCCAACAATCTAGCTAGTTTTTTCTGGGTTCACGGGTCGTTTATGTAGCTGCAACGCTTTTACTGTATTGGCCACATAGCTCTGGGTTGGAGAAACACCAAACTTTTTCACTTGAGACTTTTGCAACATCTAAACTTGAAGCAGCAGCATCTTGTGGCGATGAACACCCGACCCCACCTGCAAATTTTGTGAAGGATTTTTGGGTGGCGTCCCCCGTAGCGCTGGAGAGAATTGACGTGACATCCTCTGCAACTCTTACGAGAATTCACACACCCTACAGTGAATTTTGAAATTTTTTAAAAAAAAATGTCACAATGCATAGGCGATGGCGTTGACGAGAATCCGGATCCCGGATTCTCTTTGCAACGCACATCACCGTGCCTCAACAGCACCCCCGATGCCGATGTGATACCGATGAAGGTCGTGGTGAAATTCAAACTTGCACTCAGAAGAAAAAGCACGCTGAAGCTGATGATGGAACTACTGTTGCTCTTGCTGTGGTTTTGTCAAGTGGCTTGCTGCTCTGCAGCAGCCCATGGCATCCATCATCCCAAGCCCGGGTAATTGGACTGATTTTTTTTTCCTTTTAAGAAAAATATTCAGTTTCAGAATGATGGACCTGGTTTTTTCTTTAATTTTTTGATATCAAGAAGTTGGCAAAAGTGTTTCCAAAAATATAGTGAATTTAGTTGAGACTCATACGCTACTACACACATGGTGAGTGCAAAAAATTGGGTTTTGAAAGTTTGGCAAAAATTTCTAATTTTTTATAAATTTAATTCCAAATTTGCAGTAAACTTTTTTTTAAAAAAATTAGAAAATTTTGTGGTATGGAAAGAATGATGATTTTTTTCAATTTGTTGTTCAATTCTTTCTGAATTTGGAGTAAAAGAATGGAATGTCCCAATTCTTGTAAATATTGTGGTTTTGAAAGATTGGCAAAATGTTCCAATTCTTTTTGAATTTGCAGGAAAAAAATGAAATGTTCCAATTCTTGTTCTACGTTGCAATCAACCATCGGAACTAAGAGGTGACAAGAAGAGTTTAGCAGTTGATGGTGAAGCGGGAAAAGGCTATGTAAACATTGTGTTGTTTTTTTTTTCTTTGTTTTGTTCTCTTTGCAGGTTATGTTCAACAGTGCTGGTCATTGTGATTTTGGATTTCGACTGCACTTGATGTTGGTTTAGTGCCTGGTTGCTCTTGGTGTGTGATTTTCTGGATGAGTATGAGCTGTTGTTGCGCTGGTTTTGGAGGACGCATATTATGGAGTTTGAAGATTCACAATATATTTGAGGCCAAGGCAATTGTGGATGGCAGTGAAACTAAGTGATTTCTTTCCTTTTGAATAAGATAGTGTTGTGTGTCTTGGTGATACACAGCGCTGATAAAAGAGTAGAAGAATAAGACTGTGAGATGAATGCCTTGCTATGGTAAAAGTTTCACCTTTGAAAATATGACATTCTGCTGCACCGTATGTTTCAGAAGAAAGGTAGTAGAAACAGCAATACTATCCGGGGTTTAATTGAGGGAAATGATGAAGCGTTCTAAGGACTTTGAGAGAGGTTCAAGGCAATTCAACTTGTGATGAGTCTGGGATTTGTTGGGAGGTATGTTTGTTCTGTGATTCTCGGAGAAAAAGTACTCACTGTTGTGGGAGCTCCAAGGGGAAAATTGGGTCTGAAAATCTGTGTTGTTAGGGGGATCTCTTGATGATACATCCAGATCAAATTCTGCTTTGTTAACTACCTGAATCTCAAACGGTGTGGGCTAAGTTGAATTTAGCTTGTTGGGGACAAATGTGATGGTCATTTGTGGAGTGTGGTTGGGTTTGTGATGTCTTTGTTCAGCTTTCTCAAGGTGATACATATGTGGGATGTTGGTTATGTTTAGTGCTGGGGAGTCAAATTCGGCTTGTTGTGGGTGGGATGTCTGTGGATTGTTGGATTGCCTATCAGTGGGCTCACTGAGAGTAAGGTTGGAGCTTGCTGATATCTCAAGATTCTAGCCTAGCTGTAATTAGGTTCAGGTAATAAAAAGTTTAGAAATATGCTCCTTTGTTCCTACAGATCTTGATCATTTAAGTGTTGTAGCAATACCTTGCATTCAATAGATATCCAATTTGTACAGTGCATCTTTGACCATTCATTTCTTTCTTGTCCAAAGCCTTTTTGTGCAATTTTTTTTGGCACCCACTGCATATGGATGCCTTCTATGTACCTTAGAAATTTTGCAATCATTGAAGAATGGTAGCTATGTCAAAATCTCTAAAGACTTGAAATTCTCGGAGCTGAGTTAACGCGGGTTGTAGTCATGAAAACTTAGGTCTATTTGCCATTGAGTACATATACTATAAACACATGTAGCCGCCAATAACCTGTGTTCAGACTGTGCATTGTGTGGTAGCTAGTGCAAGCCTCAAGATGAAAAATTTGGTGACTAAGCGCCCTCTAGTGGACTTGAGTCCACAACAATCTGATTTCTCATTGACCTAAATATTATTAATCCAACAGAATGAGAAAATACCAAGCTACCATTGTTGACACCAAGTCCTATTTAGGGGGTGGGGCTACCTTTCAGATTCTAAGTTTTCATGACTACTTTTGAAGGAGCCTTTTTAAGTCATCCAAAGTCCAAACTGGTGTTGTGTGGTTCCTCCTCTTTTAAAGAGAACCTCCCATCCTGGTTTTGATTCTTTAAAAAAATTTGAAGGTTTTTTGCATGTGGGTTTGAGCCCAATTCTTTCCATTTAAAAATCTTATGGTTTTGATTTTAGCACATTTGTTTTGAATTCAAGAATCTCCATGCTTGGTTCAAAACTCAACTTTAATTTCAAATTTTCATGTATAGATTACACACTCCCCTATGCTAAATATTGTATAAATATAAAGTTTTTTAACAATTTAAAACCATGGACTATATAGGCATAGAGTTCAACAACTAATAAAAATTAATATTTAATTTTGAAGTTAACCTATTTGTCAACTAAAAAAAACAAGATCAACTTGCTTAGTTAAAAAACTTACTCTTTTTTCTCTTTGCAAGAATGTTTTTTTCAGGAATCCAGTTTGAGTCTGGATCTAGCAAAAGACTACTTCCATACTTTGGTTGCTATGCTGGTTCCAACAAAAAGGGTGAGAGCTCAGGTCCAAGTCACAAAGATGAATCTGACCCTAAAGCCCAGTTTTCACACTAGAAATTGAATACCCTGAAAACATTCCTCCAAATCTCAAATAATTTAGATTTCAACACATACAAAAAATAACTGTGAAAAAAAATTTGCTTAATTCATCAGATTTTGATTATATATATATAGTTGTGAGATTTCTACAACAAGTTCCAGCAGGTTGCCAAACTATAAAGGGATTATTTAAACATTCTATTTCATATTTGATGTTTATCACCAAAATTTTTGGCTAAATCTTCTTGTGGATGTTCACCAGTTTGGCTACATCACAAATTGAAGAAAAAAACTCTCCACCACCAATCAGATGATGATGCATTTAATATTGGATGATAATCCAGAATATCAAACAATTTCACTGAAATGTTTTAAAGTAAAATAAAAACTCTATTGATGATACTCAGTGTCTTTTTCATGGCCAAATTTTGCCCCTGAAAAATATGATTTCAACCTATTCAAAGGAATATTAATTTAAAAAATTAGCCTAAATTCGCCAGATTTTAAAAGAAAAAATTTCCAAATCATCAGATTTTAATGATAAGTCCCAGTAAGTAGCCAAAAATATAGAAGGATTATTGGTTTTCTCCACTTTCATATGTAGTATGTAATCAAATCTGGCCAAAGCCTCTTATGGATGATGGCCACTTCAATTACATCACAAAGTTGTGAAAAAAAGGGCATGAAATTTGTGCAAATTCCATGAACATTAAGTGATAATCTTTTTGAGAACCTGCCCGTTGATTCTATCCCAAGTGAGAATCAACTTTCTGAAAACTTTGAAAGGTATAAATTGAATCTTTTCTGATAACCCTTAAGTGTATAAGGGCACCACAAGGGCACCGGTTTTCAGGGTGTTTAGTAAAGTTTTCCGTCAAGTCAAGAAAAACACGGCACCAGTACCCTGAGTTTGGTCCAAAACCGAGAGAGAGTAAAAAAAAACCTCCAAAAAAGTACATTAGCCTTCAACGGAGGGTCAAAGTCAGAAATGCACCACTTGTTATGCTAAACTGAGTTTCATCCGGTTTTGATCCGTCTTTCCTTTTTCCTGAGCGCCTCCACTGCCACTGCTGTTACATATATTTTCACTGCTCCTACATGTACAACTACTATAATTACCTTGATCTTTGTTCATTAAATGCTGAGTTTTTGCATTTCATACCCACATTTAATAAAATTTCCTTACTTTGCAGACCTCACTCAAAGAGGGAATAGGGAGTGAAAAGAGGCCCAAAGACAGGGTGAAGACAGGACGACTTTAAGGAAAACTTTAGTGTTTAGTTAGGTTTAGGTTTTAGTTTGGGTGGCGATAGCCCCCCTCAACGGCTCCTTCAGCGGGCTTTGGGCTCTTCTACAATAGGGGGCAATTTTAATTTATTTAATTAAGAACCGGCAAGACTGAAAATCGTTGGAATTTATTTTTCAAAACCCTGAAACCCATAAAGGTTATCAAAATCTTTTTTTCCTTTATTAATAACGAGATTCTTTAAAATGACTATGAGAATTGGAATTGACGATTTCAAAAAAAAGTGAGAACCACACAACACTGGATATAAGAGGATTAAATTTCTACTATCATGGCTGATCTATAACCAAATGTGGCTAAATCTTCTTGCGGATGCTCATGTGCCAACATGACAGAATTGAAAAAACAAAACACGGGCTTTGGGGGAGGTGGAGGGGCAAAGAGGCCACACATACAAGTGTTCAATAAGTAGGCATGAAATTTGCTAGCTGGCCTTTGACCCTCCAAGAAGGACGCTACTGTGTGTCTGGGGAGAGACTGCTGACCGTTATAGGTCAATCGTAGACATTTCAAATTACGTATTGTCAAGAGTAGGTAGTATCTCCATGTGACAAAAAAATTGGGGGAAAAAAAAACCCCCAGAAAAATCAGCATACATACGTACACAGAAATCAGAATACGTACGTACAAAAAATAATACGTACATACATACATACGTACCTACCTCTGGTGGTCAAACCAGAAAAAGTTTCAATTTGACGCTTTTCATGGGGGCTTGACGCTCGACAGTCGCTGATTACTTGCTACGCCGCTGGTCAGCTTGCAGTCAAATTTCTGCACCAATTCCTCTCTTCTTGCGCACCCACAAAGTTGCAGCAGTTTCGGTCTTCTTCACAATATATCTGTTATAATACACTTGCTCAATTGCCCATCTCCATATGCTCAGCTCTCCTCTCAACACATCTCTTTCTCTCTCTCTCATCCACACAATTCCTCGCCTACGTTTGGATCTCTTTGAGGAAATCACTGTTTTTGGAGTTTTGGGTATTGCGACAATTCAATTAAATCTTTTCTCTCTGATCGAGCTAGAGTCTCAGATTGATATAGTACCTGAGTACTTGTTTGTTGTAGCTCTTTTTCAACTGTCTTTGTTTAGATCTTCGAGTGTTTGCCCTTAGGTTTTTTTTTTTTTTTT
>Ga0209611_10009845_pt1 | contig 14303 bp, 16 predicted proteins | sample S1TSphgellanicum_3_FD_187693 | JGI IMG/M metagenome (GOLD analysis project Ga0209611, IMG submission 187693) | Host-associated microbial communities from peat moss isolated from Minnesota, USA - S1T2_Fc - Sphagnum magellanicum MG (SPAdes) (version 2) | ecosystem: Host-associated > Plants > Peat... | reverse complement strand
ATTAAAGAAGGCAGCTATGCTGGAGGCAGCTATGCTGCTATGATGAATTCACGCATGGGATTTAGACCCAAGAGTGAATTCGGGCCACTCAATATTCTATTGAGTCGGGGACTCAGACCCTTGCACACGAGTGGTCGCATTCTTATGGTTCGGGCAACCCTTGAAGGAACTTATTCCTTCTGCCCTCTGCCCTCTGCCTTCTGCCTTTCTGGTTGACATGTAAACTACTTATTGCTTGTGCAGTGTGGGTGCTCAAAGGGGTGCATCTCAGTTTTGCAAAAAAATGATCACTAGTGTTAGCCGGAAAGCTCACGTAGACTATAAGCGAGCAAGATGCTCGCACTACGAATTTACGCTCATTGGGATGCACCCTGTTCAAAGCGCTATAGGTCTTGAGTAATGTACCCCTATTCGATTAGCAAAAACATGAGACCACTGCCGACTGCTTGCGTCTAGGAGATCTTGCAACAGGAGGTTGCCTATGGCATCTTGCTTGGCAAGTTCTCTTGCAATGCTGGGGCGAATGGCGCGGACTTCGTCGAGGGTCTGAAACGTTAAAACTTTATATACGTGACCGCCAATTTGAATAATTTCGTCCGTTTGAAAACTTGTTGCCTGCGTATTACCGTTAAAAACTATCATGTGTTTTCCTGCTGCTGACTTTCTCAATGTAAAATTCCTTAGATAATATGTTACGGACTATGTACCAGTTTTATTTGTGGTCGGCGAACCTAATATTACGTTTGATATTTGTTGAGGTTGAGGGACTTTATGGGTCAATGAATTTAGGTCGTGTTTGTTGAGTTGACTGCAACTTTTCCTCTAAGGCTGTCCAATTTTCTTGGTCAATTAAGTTAATCAATTCGTCGAGATTGTGGCGGTACTGTTGAAGCGATCGCAGCAAGCAAGAGCGATTGTACCGCGCCATCAAGACTCCCAACTCTGGATTGCCACCACCAACACGACTTGTATCTCGAAAGCCTGAACTAGCTAGGGCTTGGGCTAATTGTAAAACATTTGGGTCAGTTTCACACATACAAGCAGTAATCAAAGAGGTACTGATCATCACAGGCAAATGAGAAATCCAACTGACAGCACGGTCATGGTCTTCTGGAAGACAATGGTAGATAGTCGCCCCAAGCTGTTGCACAATTTGCTCCAAAGCCGCAATTGCCGCAGTTGGTGTTGTTGCTAGTGGTGTCAGTACATAAGGTCTGTTTGCAAATAAGTTTGGTATAGCTGCTTCTATACCACTGTCAGTTGTTCCTGCCATCGGATGTCCACCGACGAAATTTTCCCAAATGGGCGAAATCTCCTTTACTATAGGTGCTTTCACCGAGCCTACATCAGTCACAACTGTAGTAGAGGGCAAATGAGCGATCAGATGCTTAAATGTGGGAATAATCAGAGATAGAGGTGTACAAATAAATACCACCTCTGCTACAGCCAGCAGGTTCATGTCAACTGACGCCTGATCTACACAGCCTAGGGCGATCGCCCTCTGACAAGTCGATTCCCGGCGACTAACCCCTAAGACATAATGTCCATGCGATCGCAAATCCAAACCTAAAGAACCGCCTATCAGTCCAAGTCCCAAAATACCGATATTCATAAGTGATTTTGACATCCTTTTCTTGCTGCATACTTTACCAACTATTGAAGTTGACATTTTAGGGGTTGCATTCATGACTATAGAAGAATTGCTGGAAAAATACGCAGTAGGAGTCAGGGACTTTCATGGTGTTGACCTCTCTGAAGCTAACCTGAGTGGCGCAAAACTAAGTGGTGTGAATTTCAGTCATGCCAACTTGAGTGTGGTCAACTTTAGTGGTGCAAATCTTATGGTGGCCAACTTAAGCCATGCTAGCCTAAATGTGGCAAGATTGACAGGGGCTAATCTTGTCGGCGCCAACCTGAGTCATGCCAGCCTCAACGTGGCAAATTTAATTCGTGCCGATCTGAGTCACGCCAAATTAAGAGCAGCTTCACTGATCCGTTCCGAGTTAATTCGCACCGATCTCAGCAACGCTGACCTATCGGAGGCAAACCTCCGTAGTGCGGATCTACGAGAAGCTACACTTCGTCAAGCTATACTCAGATATGCCAATTTAAGTGAGGCGACTTTGAGGGACGGTTTCTTGACAGGAGCTAACTTAGAGCATGCTAAATTAAACAACACCGACCTCAGTCGCACTGACCTAGGGGGCGCTAATTTTCGAGATGCTGATCTTCAGCAGGCAAATCTCCATCGTGCCAACCTTAGTGGGGCTAACTTGAACGGGACAAATCTCCGATGGGCAGATCTGAGTGGAGCGAATCTCACCTGGGCTGATTTAAGTGGGGCAACGTTGAGTGGAGCTAACTTAATCGGGGCAGACTTGAGCCATGCCAATTTAACAAATGCAAGTTTGGTTCACGCTGATTTAACTCAGGCGAGATTAATTAAGGCGGAATTGGTAGGCGCAGACTTAACGAAAGCGATTTTTACTGGGGCAAAGATTTATGCCACCCCCAGGTTTGGTTTAAAAACTGAGGGTATGATTTGTGAATGGGTTGACCTCAGCCCAGGTGGTGATCAATCTATCATCAAATCTCTCAACTCTGATGACTCTCGAGACTTTTTCAATCAAACTCCGCCAACCATCCAGATTATCGTAGATAGACCCTTAGACTACGAAGCGAATTTTATCCTCGCTAGTGTCTATTATCAAATTTCCCAGCAATACCGAGGACTACAACAACCCCCCAGCATTGAAATTGGACATCGTCGGACGGTTTTTACCTTCCTAATAGATAGTGACGAAAATTTATTTCCCACAGCGTATATAGCTATTCTTCCCTTTAAAGATGCCGCAACTACCCAAAAAAATATCTGCACTGTCGTAGAAATGATTATGAGCCAAGATCTTACTAAGCTTTCTCTAGAAGCACCCGAGCACGCCAAGCAACTAACCACTCTTTTATCGCAAGCAAAGGATAATGCTGCTGCAATCAATAAAATGAAACAAAAATTGGAAGTAGCAGCAAAATTCAGTTTTTTTCAAGCACCTACACAAACAACTTTCACAAATTCCAGCGCTCAAAACTTAATTGTATATAACCACTCAAACTTTGGAAAAAAATTTATTAATCACTCTGATGTTAATCCTTCAGTCTCTGATAATATCTCCAATGAAGCAGCAAAATCGATTATTCCCTCAATGAGCATGGTTGTAGACTTTTTTCAAGGGTTTCATTACAAAAGTAGTTAGTGGGGAGTGGGGAACTCGGGGCCCCCAAAGCGTGATAAGGGGCAATGGGGAGATGGAGAGAATAACCAACAACCAACAACCAACAACTAACAACTAACAGGAGAAAAAATGCGCGATTCTTTTAATAGAATGATAGGTCGGACTCGCTACGTAGTCTGTCGTATAATTCTGCATTTGAGTGGGTCTGAGGTAGCACCAATTTTGGGAGTTTTGAATCGTGCTGGACGGGCAGCAATTGATGCTGATGGCGACATAGAAGTTTTGGGAGAACAATTGGTAGAAATTTGCCAATCCTTACTGCAATATGATGAATACTGGGTTTCTGCTGCAAACGAAGGTGATGTATTTTGGAGTGAAGGTGAAGCAGGAGACTATATAAATGAATTATTTACAGATTCTGCACAACGTTACCTCAGTGAACCAGATTTGAATTATAGTCGAGCCAATGAACCTTTATCCATACCTGTAACGCGCAATGTAGTTGTGATAATTACAGTAGCTTATCAAGGAGAAGTACCAGAATTAGAAACTGATCTTTCTAGTATTCAGACGCTGAAGGAAGGCTTGAAAGCTTTAATTAATTTGCACTACAAACATAATTTACAGGCAATTCAAGTGCATTTTTCTCCAGCGCGGTTAGGTGACGAACTGACAAACGATCACCTATTGCAATATTACCCAGAATTAATTCCTTTGTAACTTGTAGGGTTGTCCCTACTGATGACTCTGTGACAAATTGTTAAGCTTGTAGATAGAAAAATAGTAAAATGCTTATGAAAATTTTGCGTAAACTAACAGCTGTTATTTTAGCAATGAGTCTGTGCTTGACCACTGTAGCTTGTGGCGGGAGAACCAACCAAACTGCGTCTCAATCGAGAAATGTCACTCAAACCGCAGCAAACACTAGGCTGAGTGATGGTCAGTATCCGGTACAACAAGCCACCTACGATGATGCTAATGGGGAGTACACCCTGCTTTTACTTAACAGTACGCCCCCAATGTTTAAAACTCAAAATTTACAAATGGTTCGTCTGACCGATGAAGAAATTAAGCAGGGTAAGAAAACCTACCTGAACGTGGAAAACGGACAGCCCGTTCTAGACCTTACAGAAGATTTCAAAATTGATTACGTCCATAACGTTACTGAGACGAGAACTAATCCCCAAACAGGACAAGCGGAAACGGTTGTAACCCGTCGGGAAAACGGCTTCTGGGCACCCTTTGCTGGTGCGTTGGCTGGTCAGGCGATCGGTAGTCTCTTATTTCGTCCTCATTATTATGTACCACCTGTCTATCAGCCAGGGGGATCGGTATTAAATGGCTACGGTGGCTATGGCAACAGCTATAACGATGCGATTACAAGTTATCAGCAGCGCTATAATTCTCCACCAGCAGTATTGAGAAACCGGACTGCTTTCCGCAGTACAGGGACAATTAGAAACTCATATCCTGGTAGTGACACAACAGTACGCACTGTGCCACGTACCACTACAAATCGCCCCAGTGGTTCTGGATTTGGCAGCAGTACCCTCAGACCCTCTGATAACTCTAGTTCATTTAGACGTCCTTCTAGTAGTTCTTTCGGTAGCGGGCGTCGTTCTCCTAGCAGATCTAGTTTCGGTAGCGCTAGACGACGTTAGAAAAGGCAAAAATTTCTTAAACCTAATCAGCAAGCTACGACTTTTGTTAGAGGAATCGTTGCCTGGTGTACAGCTAATCTTATTTTGTACTCAGGCAAGTTAATGGGCTTGGGAATTAGGTTGGCATTTTTACTCAATATCCACCATCCCATCGGTCAATGAAGCCAGCCTGCTGATATCCCAAATTCGGGAAAAGTATTAAGAATAAACGAACGGAGTCGAGTCATGACAAATGTAATTTCTAGGGCGATCGCTCACGTCAGTTCCTTGCTTAAAGAGCTTCAGGTTAAGAGTTTTTTAGCTGTTATCCTAGTTGGGTTTCTACTACTTACAACAAACGTCGCTCTTGAACAGAGTAACAAAGCTGTAACTGACAAGATTGACGAAGTGGTACATCAAGACGGTTCTCAAAGACCGAAAACAACAGGAGAATGGAATAAAGAAGCTCGTGAAACCAAAGATGCTCCTGGTGAACGACTTAAAAGAATTGGGACTCAATCAGCAGAAGCGTTAAAAGACTTCGGCTCACTGTACCCAGATACTGCAAAAAGAAGTGCCAATAGCCTACACCTACAGGATGATAAATAAAGCACACAGATCAGAGAGTGTGAGACACAAAAACTTGGTTTCTCTGGTGAGGGGTTGGAGTACTGGCATCTGGTGTTGGGATAGGGGACATTTTGTTTGCTGAAAAAACAAATAGGGGCGAAGCATACCCAACGAGCAATGGCTTCACCCCGATAAAATCAGAAATATAATATACGCCGTTCGCGAGTGCGTCTTTGCACTTGTGAACGATGTCAGTGCTGAGAGTCGTCGCCTGATTATGCTACAGCCACAGCTGGTTGTTGCCAGCGTCCAACGACCTTACCAATCACTGCTAGTTCTTGCATCAAGCGGTCGAAATGCTCTGGTGTGAGAGATTGAGGTCCATCAGATAAGGCTTTGGTGGGGGTGGGGTGAACCTCAATCATCAAGGAGTCAGTTCCCACTGCGATCGCCGCCATTGCCATTGAAGGGACATATGCAGCCCAACCTGTACCGTGGCTAGGGTCAACCATAATTGGCAGGTGAGTGAGGTTCCGCAACACTGGTACTGCCGACAGATCCAGGGTATTCCTGGTATACTGGTGGTCAAAGGTGCGAATTCCTCGCTCACACAAAATTACATTGGGATTTCCAGCTGCTAAAACATACTCAGCAGCCATTAACCAATCTTCTATCGTTGCAGCCATTCCCCGCTTTAGTAGAACTGGTTTTGACTGCGCTCCTACTTTTTTCAGCAGGGAGAAATTCTGCATATTTCTTGCGCCCACCTGGATCACGTCTGCGACTTCCGCTATTATTTCTAGGTCAGCAGCGTCCATCACTTCTGTTATGATCCCGAGTCCAGTTTCTTTCCGCGCCTTTGCTAACAATTCCAAAGCACTCTCGCCATGTCCTTGGAAGGCGTAAGGAGAGGTTCGAGGCTTGTAGGCTCCGCCGCGCAAAAATGCGGCTCCAGACGCCTTAACTCGTCGCGCCGTCTCCACAATCATTTCTTCATTTTCGACTGAGCAGGGACCAGCAACAACAACTACGGGGTGGTGTTCACCAAAAACAATTCGTCCGTTCGGAGTATTAACCACCACCTCGGAAGCTTCCCCGTGACGAAACTGGCGGCTAGCCCGTTTGTAAGGCTTCTCTACCCGCAATACTTGCTCAATCCAGGGGCTAACTTCCTGAAGCTGTCTTGAGTCTAAATCAGCGGTCTCACCAACAAGACCAATCACCACTTTGTGCTTACCGACAATTTTTTCTGGTGTCAGTCCCCTAGCACTAAATTCCTCACTGATACGGTTTATTTCCGCCTCAGGAGAACCAACTTTCATGACTACAATCATGCTAAATTCCCTGCTTATTTGATTTGATTTTTAAACCAGCTTGCCATTAGTAGTTAGTTGTTTTGGTAACTGCTAACTACTAACTACTGTCAAGAATAAAATATAGCGCTCAGTCGTTTCGCTACTCGATGTTGAGTGAAAAAAGAAGCATAAGTTTTAAATAAGTAATGTTGAAGTTATAAAATTTAAACTTCAACATTTTCTGAAAAATCTACCCAACACCGCAGTCACCAAAAACCTGAGCGCTGGTGATTATACGTTTTTTTGCCGAGTTTCTCGCCAAACTGCCACCATTCTGCCAAAATTGGTAGTGAACTCACTCCAGCCCAGCAGACTCCCGGCTCTATCTTCATCCCAAGAAGCAGAGAGAACACCATAAGTTATCCCCACTACCCCCAAACCAAAGAGTCCCATGTTCACCAGTAACACGGCGAGGTGAGGCAATTTGATTTTGGCGTAGATTAAGAGCAGATAGCTGATAATTAAGGTGCTAATGCCCAAAGCTGTAGGTATACCAGAAAAGCCAGCCACTCGTCGGATCATCCGCTGGCTGATTACTTGGGGGATAGCCATTTCTTCTTTGGTAAAAGGTGGCTTTTTCTTTTCATTTCCCTTTGAATCGGGCTTGGCTACTGGTGTTTGACTCTTTGGTTTTGCTGGTTTTTGGCGCTTTTTGTTTGGTTCAAAAGGCAAGCGATTGCTTTCAGGTTCAGCAGACATAGGCTGTAGTCCCTATCCACGAATACCGAGACGACCAATCAAAGCTTGATAGTGTTCGCGGCTTCCCTCCTGAATGTAGGATAGGAGACGCTTGCGCTGACCGATCAGCTTCAACAATCCTCGCCGGGAAGAATGGTCTTTCTTATTGGCTTGGAGATGTAGGCTGAGACGGTTAATGCGCTCCGTCAGCATAGCAATTTGGACATCGGCGGAACCGGTATCGGTTTCGTGAACTTGGTAGTTTGTAATTATCTCTTGTTTGTGCAGTTGCGTGAGAGCCATGATCCAATTAATTTCTTCTAGTTTAGGCAGCAGTCTCTCATGTTATCATAGCCGTCACGCTGTATGTTGAGTCACCTTTGAGAGAAGTCATCAGAGCAGTTCTCCTGAATCTGATCTTAATTTCTTTCCTCAAGAGCGATCCCCCAAGAAAAAATTGGTATTGTTGGGGTATGTAACAATAGCTTAACAATCCTGTTTCCAGAAATTTAAAGATAACGAGCTAGCAATTCCTGTGCGCCTTGTCTATGTTTTTCTGCCAGTTCTGTTGGTTTAAGGAATTGAGCATTACCCAAAAAGCGATGTACCCAACGGCTGAATTCATTGAGTGAGCGTCGTGGGAGTTTCACGTGATAGTCTAGGTAGGTCGGGTTGCCATCCTTAGTTTTTGGGCCGTGGGAAATTTTCTGGCTCTGATGACGTTTTTCTCCTTCTTGAATGAATGCCATCACTTCTGGGAAAAAACGTACAGTCACGTTAATAAAACTCAACTTTCCCTGTCGTTCTCGCTGTTGGTCTTCTACTTCACCCAAATACAGGCCCCAGCCTGCTTCCAAAAGTTGGTGTGCGACCTGAAGACTTTGCCACTGTGGTGTTGAACCGCGAGCGATCGCTTCTACAAGCTTGAAGTGTTCGCTGAAGCGATCTAGCCTAGACACAGCTAAATGCCCATTCTGATAATCTTCATGCAAGAGATACCAAGCAATATCTGAATAGATGAGTTGCAAAGGCCAGATCGTAAGATATTCAGTAACTCCTTTCTGATAAGGATTGCGACTGCGGTAGATTTCAACGACTTGTCCTCGAATAATGGCTGTTTCTAGCGCTTCTAGTTTTTCAAAAAGAGTGCCACGATACTTGCTATTTGCCATCATTTCTTCAGGGTCGGTGTAAATGATTGCCCGATTGATTTGCGATCGCACTGGGTAGGCAAACTCACCAGTTACATTCAATCCTCGCAGCCGCTGGATCAATTTTTGGTAAATTCTGTTGACTTGAGGATCTTGTTGGTATTTAGCATGTGACCCCAAGGCATTGAGAGCAACCTGTAGTTCTGATAGACTCATTGCCCCAGTACCCAGGTAATAACCCCACCGATACATGCGTTGGTCCAGGATATTGTAACGCCGCAGTGTCCCTAAGGAAGAAGAGGAAGTTGAACCAATCTCAGGACAGTTAGTTAAAGGTATTGCTGTTGTCGCTAGTGAACTTGAACGTCAACGGGTATCACCTGAAAGACTGAAAAATGATAATGAGCGTGAGAAACTGTTAGGAAACTATGACTTACCAAATAACTTTTTCCTGAGGAATTGGGACAGCCTGATTCAAGTTTTGACTCCTCAGCAGCGTCGCCAAGGAAGTAGTCGCAAAATTATTAGCTGTCGCCAAAAGTCTCTATCCCTAGTATTAGATGTTGCAGCATGCTTAAATATGCAGCTTGTGCTGCCAGAGCAAAAACTTTGGAAGAAGGAGTGGGAACGCTTGGGTGGAACCTTCTGCCAAATTCCAGAAGCAGCTTGGGAAGGTACTATTCCCAAATTTCCAGGACTGATGGTTCCCGAACAAGTTGTAGATATTAGGACTGTGGATGAACTATGGCAATGGCAACTTTTAGATCATAGCGGTAACTGCTTGACGAATTGGAAGCTTGAGAATGTAGCCACTGATTTTCCTTGTCTGATCTTCGATGCTTGGACAGGCGATCGCCTAAATCGAGACCCTATTAATCTTGCCATCAAGGGAAGCGAAGAGATTATTTTCTTTACCCCTAGAGATGTCCACATAAACTTTGGTAACGGCATTGAAGTCTTGGATAGTTGTGTACCATCCAGTATTCGAGGCTGGCAGGGTCAGCAGCTTAGACTCACAACTAAAGAATCTTCAATCGCCTTCTCCTCTAAGAAGATTACCTGGAAACTTTCTGTTGACGAACAACCAGGCTTAAGAGGACTCAAACTGAAGGGCAAAAAATCTGTCTATCTGGAAACGCCCACCTTTTGGTATCCACCCGGTGATCAGGAAATATCCTTAAACATTTTTGTGGAGGATATCACCAATCGGCAAAGCATTATTAGCACGACAGAAATAGTACCGCCCAGCGACAGATGGCAAGCAATTACTCTTGATAAATGGATTCCTGAACCTGGGAAATATGAAGCTCGTTTTTGGAATCAGTTTTATCGTTGGTCATATCAGTTTGAAGTTCAATCAGACTATCGGATAACTGGCAAACCAGATGTTAATGAGTTAAGGATTAATAGCGGGTTGCAAGGTAAGATAGAAACCTTGCCCATTTCCTATGATTGTTCTGACAAGTTTTGGGCAGAAGAAATACAGATAGAAGGACTCTGGCCATTAGAGGTTATTAACTTTGCCTTGTCTGATTGTCTGATCAAGAGGGTAAAGTGTTTTCCTTGGGACAAGCGGATTCATCGGGACATTTACGAATGAATCTGGCAGCACTCTATGACTTATTGCCTGATTCAAATTGGTATGCTTTAGATTACCAGCAGCTAGGTCGGGAACCACAGCGTTTGATTGAAATGGAAACCGCCCCCCTTGTAATGAGTTGGACTTGGGCGAATCAGGCGATTTATCTGTCTGGATTGTCATCTGATCAGTGTTATTCCCTCTCCTGCTGGAATTTACTGCTACCTCAAAACCCACCTGTAGAAATCAAGATCCCACTAATTTCGCCAGATCAACAGACTATTACTGTTCCTTTGAAAATTCCACCTGGAATTTATCACGTTCAGCTAGTTTGCTCACGGAGACCACCTCATAATATCGGTTGGTGGTGCGGTAGCCGCCAATATGATTTACCAGATGAAGCGCAAGAAGATCAGGTTCTGGCGAATTACTGCTACACCATTCTTGATGATGAAGCTGTCCTAGATTTTGTGAACGCTACTCAAAATTTTGACTATGACTATCAGTGGTTAAAAACAGTCATTGATAGTCTGCATAACTTACCCCACCAGTTTCCTGAATGGTTACATCTAAATTCTCTTAACGAAAAGCTCCAAGCTCTCTTCACTACTCTGAAAACTGAATTCAAAAATCCTAGCTTATCAGAGAAAAAAACTGTCTTAGGAAAGGCAAAACCTAATAATTCAACTCTGAAAACAACCCGAAGTATTTGGTTATTAGTAAGATTAACTAATCCCAAAAAGCGTGAATTAGTTTACAAACGAATTCAAATTATAATTGCCAAATACAAACTTCAAAATGAAATAGCAAGCATTCCAATTCTTAATTCAATAATTTACAATGATATCTTATTGCTGGAATGTAGCAACTATGAAATAGTTTCTCCCTATTTTCAGCACATAGAGTATATAAAAAAATAGACTTGGTCAAACCAGAAGATGTTCAAAAAATATTGAAAATATAAAATAATGTTGACAGAAAAAATTACTCGATTACTCAGCAATCATCGTAATCCCAATAATCCGGTGACCCCATTATCTTTAACCAAGCACCAAATTTTATCGCTGCTAGGTTCAAGCCTTTCTCCCAATGAGTCTCAAAATAACTTGACAACTGAAGTTCAAGTTACCCTCAACGAATTGCAGGCAGAGGGGGAAGTGCTAGCAGGCAAGCGTAACCATTACTGCGTAGCGCCTCCAACAGTTATAGCCAAGAATCAAGAAGATTTAAATGGTTTCAAACCCGCAGTCATGAGGGGGTTAACACGGTTTTCCATCGGTTAGAAAACTTACGTTCTCAGGCAAGAGTTGTCCAAGCTTCAGAACTGGAAGAACCAGATACCACTGTAGTTTTTCTTGACCCCAAAGACAATGAATGGTGTGGCGACCTCAGCCTGCTAGAACTCCAAAAGAAACTTTAAAATAGAGGACGTTTTATTAGGGAGCAGGGTGACAAAGGTCGTGTATCGCGATCGCTACCTGAGAACACCAGGAGCCGAAATTCTTGCTGACCTGTTACAAGGTGGCTTTTTAGACTCCCAATCTCAGATCATAATTTCCACTGTTGAAGATAAAGATACTAGGGATGCTGTTGCTCTAAAAAATCAGTTGACAAAAGTATTCACTCAACTCCAACCTAACAAGAATAATCTGAAAGTAGAGGTTAAAATCTGTGATAGAATTTATGAAATTCCTCATAATAGAATTTATGAAATTCCTCATAGTCGTGTTCTAGAAATCCAGCGACAAGATGGACAGCAGTACAAGGTAATTTTCGATATGGGCATGACATCTTTAGCAAAAGAGCGAGGAAAATATCATGTTAGATATTCTAGCTATGTGGTAGTTGAAAAAACTGTTTTGGAAGAGATGCGATCAGTTGCGTCTCTACACTAAAGAAAACAATGGTGGTTGCTGTTCTGGAGGTATATCTGTTGTTTCCCTAGCAGATATTCTTTCACCTTTTTCTTTGCGCTTATTTGCATTAAACCGCTTCTTCACTTTCTATCTGAGTTTTAAAATATTCTTTCATCAACTGATGAGAAATTTCTGTACTCTTTTGAGCCGCCAATTTCCAAGGATATTCTTCCTGCGTCATTTTCCGTAGTTTCCACGCAGAAAACTGCCCAAACACTGAATAAACTTCATCTAACAAGCTTTTTGTTTTCTCATCGTATAGGTCAAAATCTACATTATGAGGATACTCAATTGCGCCTGCTCCATACTTTTTATAATACTCATATAAAACGGGAACAACTGGACCATGCGTCCAAGCTTCTATTGATTCGGGAAAAAGCGGTGTATCGTATAGTGCTAAATGAAACCCCTGAGCGTAATAAACTAATTTTTGTAACTTGAGATTAGAGATTAAGTCTCCTGCATCTTCATCAGCTTGAGCTAAAAAGTATTTGGCTACATCAAAACAACTTAACATGCGATCGCCCACCGTTGCTCCTGGTACTCCTACCTAACTAGCTGTTTGAGAATCCGCCACGACGAGAGCATGATCGCCTTGGTCATGCCAACGAACGTATGCTAGCACTTTGACTGGTGAATTTTCGTGGGTATGGAACAGCCACTCGAAGTGTGGATAGGGGAGCCAGCCCCGTGCGACTGGCGTTGCGTTTCGTTTTTGTGCAGCTATTCATCCAACACTTTCCCTTCGGGGTAACATGTGGTATAATAAATGAAAGATTTAGCCAAAATTTAAGCGGTTGTTTGCTCAGCTGCTATAGTGCCATTTGTTACAGATTGATTATCCAGAATAGGCTGGCGGGTGTTCAGATCAAATTTGTATCCGTTTGGCAAAATATGAAGCCTCGCGCCGCAAATTGCTAAAGGCTCATCCTTGAGGATATCTTCAACGTTGCTATGTATAGCATCTGATTCATCCACAATCGTGATACAGCCTTGCCCAATGACTTCAAACTGGTTATCAGTCAATACCATTGCCGTATTCTCGTCAATCCCAAATCCCAAGACAGCAGGCTGCTGTGTTAAAGCTGAAATTAAGCGTCCTAAACGTCCACGTTGTGAGAAGTGTTGATCGATCACCACCCCTGGGAGAAAACCCATTCCGGGACCCATGTCCACAATTTCAATCCGAGGGTTTGTCTCAGAGTCGCCTTCCACAATCATTACATCTGGCATGACAGCAGCACCGGCACTCGTACCTCCCACAACTATGCCTTCAGAGTAGCGTTTGTGAATAGCGGTATCGATTTCTGTGTCCTTAAGGATGCTGGTGAGCCGAGATTGGTTTCCTCCAGTAAAAAATATACCAGTAGCCTTGTTAATCGCTTCCAACGCCGTAGATGAAGACGCATCTTCGCGGGTTTTAGTGTCAATTATCCGAATATCCTCGGCTCCCAGTCGCTCAAAAACTCTAATATAGTTTTCTCCTACTTCTCTTGGTAGTTCTGTCGCTGCTGTTATAATGACAATCCTTGCTTTAGTACTCCCAGCGCATCGAACAAACTCTCGCAGAATCTGACAATCCCCATCCTTATCTTCTGCACCCCCAATAATTACCAACTGCCGTTTGATGTCGCTCTCCGCCATAATGCCTCCTGTATGAGTGAGTCTATTTCAATAAAACATGACAATTAAAACCTGAAAACACCCATTTGGTAGATTAAGATACAAAAATCAACATCTAATCTAGTAATCGTATCGACCTGTCGGTTGAAAAAAAGTATAAATATAGGCAAGCAGGGTGTGGGGTGTAGGGTGTAGGGAATATTGGGATGCCTACACCAAACATCACCGAAGGCGAAGAGTACATTTATGTATGGGGAAAAATAAAAAGTGTCCTACTGAGATACGTAATTACTTTACTGAAGTTGAGGCTTCCAAGCTTTCCACCCCTAATTTTCAATTATCTGACATCTTGCACCTTCTCAATAAGGGCTGGTGTGCACTGCCCACCCTACGTAATCATAAGCTTTTTCGGCTTTGATTTTCGCAACAAAACAGTGGTGCAAGATCTGAGCCTTTAACTAGCGGCTTACGCCACTAGCAACATAGGAAAGATGCACATTTTTTTCACTTTCTGAAAGCCTTGCTGTATAAGGGTTATAAAATGTGCATCTTAAAAGTTAT
>Ga0209611_10009844_pt1 | contig 14304 bp, 12 predicted proteins | sample S1TSphgellanicum_3_FD_187693 | JGI IMG/M metagenome (GOLD analysis project Ga0209611, IMG submission 187693) | Host-associated microbial communities from peat moss isolated from Minnesota, USA - S1T2_Fc - Sphagnum magellanicum MG (SPAdes) (version 2) | ecosystem: Host-associated > Plants > Peat... | reverse complement strand
TTTATTTGGGCGCGTTCTACCCTCCAGTGTAGTAGGTAGGTAGGTGGATCGGTAGGTAGGTAGGTCAATAGGTAGGTGGGTCGGTAGGTAGGTCGGTCGGTAGGTATGTAGGTTGATAGGTAGGTAGGTCGATAGGCAGGCAGGTAGGTAGGTAGGTCGGTAGGTCGGTCGGTAGGTCGGTCGATAGGTAGGTAGGTCGATATGTGGGTAGGTCGTTAGGTGGGTACGTAGGTGGATCGGTAGGTAGGTAGGTCGATAGGTAGGTAGGTGGGTCGGTAGGTAGGTAGGTGGGTCGGTAGGTAGGTAGGTGGGCCAGTAGGTAACTGGGATTGAGAAATTGTGGTTTTGGGACAGTGGACAGTGGACTTTCCATGCAAGTTTTATTTGGGCGCGTTTTACCCTCCAGTGTAGTAGGTAGGTAGGTGGATCGGTAGGTAGGTAGGTACGTAGGTGGGTCGATAGGTAGGTAGGTTGATAGGTATGTAGGACGGTAGGTTGGTAGGTGGGTATGTAGGTAGGTAGGTAGGTAGGTAGGTCGGAAGATCGGTCAATAGGTAGGTGGGTCAATAGGTAGGTAGGTCGGTAGGTAGGTACGTAGGTGGATCGGTAGGTAGGTCGATAGGTAGGTGGGTGGGTCGGTAGGTAGGTAGGTGGGCCAGTAGGTAAGTGGGATTGGGAGATAGTGGGATTTTTATTTCACCTGTGCATTATGCACGGGGCACACACTAGTTATCTCTTATATTAAAAGAAGGATGAAGCCGCCCCTGAAGCCGCGCGATGAAGCTGCCCCTGAAGCCGCGCGATGAAGCCGCCCCTGAAGCCGCTCACTGTGGCCCACTGTGATCTGATGGAAACCGGTGTTCAAGTTGATATTTTTTATCCTCTTTTTTTTCTTTTAGCAGCAATTGCAAAAATATAAAGAACCGCTGGGGAGAGAAAGAGAACGAGACACACACACGGGAGCGAGGGAAGGAGGGAGGGAGCCAGGTTGCTTGCCCGGTGGAGTGCATACGTGGACGGAACCATACGGGTTGTGATTGACGTAATGGTACCCGGTTTTTGGCAAGATGGAATGCCAAAATTTGGCGATTAGGGCCATTCCTTTTCACAAAAAATGTTAGAATGTGTAGAAAAAAATGATTTCAGGTTGAAACAATGAAAATAAATTCCCCCAAAAAGAACCTAGCAATGTGGTATATAGAGAGGTTTTCGAAATGTAGTTTGTAGTTGTAATTTTTTAATATGTATCGTCAACCACTGCTACTACTACTTGACGGGATCGACGGGTTAAAGAATCAGAGTGAGAAATGACGGGATCGACGGGTTAAAGAATCAGAGTGAGAAATGCGAAGGATCGGGCGAGGGGGGGTCGATGGGGTAAAGAACCGGAGTGAGAAATGCGAAGGACCGAAGCGACGGGGGGGATCGACGGGTTAAAGAACCGGAGTGGGAAATGTGAAGGACTGGCGGAGTGGGGATCGACAGTTGTTTGAAAAGAAAAGTTTTTTAAAAAAACAAAAAACATCGACCAAACATTGTTGAAATAACACACCTGTGCCTTAGGCACGGGGCACACACTAGTATATATTAAAGGAAGAATGAAGCTTCCCCTGACTCCGGACGGACAGTGGCTACGGACAGTAGCTAAATATAGCGATCCATTTGATTATATAATTTGGCTATGGTGAAATATTTGAGTTTCCATAATTCTTCTTCTTCTTTTTGCCTTCTTAAAAGATACTTTTTTTTAATGTAAATGGCAAGGCCACAGTGTGACTGACACACACACCCCTCCCTTGTTTTCTTTCATTGGGTTCAAGAAGACTTGTGAGAATTGGACCTCACAATGTCCTCCTATTGCAGCAGCTCCTTCAAATTCACAACAGAGCCATGCCGGAGGTGACACAAGACTCGCTTTTGTCGCACTGCTATTACTGCCTGCGCACACTTCCATGTCTGTTTTTTTGTAGCAAGGATCGTGAGCTCCTCGACGCAAGAGATTTGAAATACCTGCTCAACCATCGGCCCCCGGCCACACCATCATCCCCACCCTCCAAGAAGCGAGTCTGTGCGAGAAGGAGGTTTGTACTGCTTGCTGTGATCGTCCTGCTGCTGTTGCTGTTCATCACACTGCTTCAAATCTTCATGCCAGCGCGCCCTGGTCGAGATACTGTACATCTCTTCTCTCCACCCTCTTCTTCTTCTTCTTCTTCTTCTGTCTCAAGAGCTTCCAAATTCTGGAACTGCCTGCCTCAATTCTTTCTACCTAGTGCCAGTTCGTTTTTTTCCGTCGCTCCGGTTTTTGTGGAACTTGTTTGCTTCTTTCGTTGGCAGTTATTAGTATTGTCAGATCTCCAAATTGGAGTCCGATCTGCAGCTATTGTTGTTACAAGTGTGAGGACCAGGAACAATACGGGAGTAGAAAGATGTATAGTAGGAGATACGGTTATAGCCTTCTTCTCTGGACAAGCATGTTGATTCTCGATGTTTTTTTCTCTAGCGAGTGAGTGCTTTCTTACGGATTATTATGCAATTTTGTATGTGATAGAAATTGTAGAAATTTATGCAGTCTTAACATCCCGGTACACTGTTTTTGCATGTTATGACACATTGTGGAAACCACTACATGTCCACTACATCATCACTACATGTCCATGATTGCGTGCAGTCAATTTGCAGTACTACTGCAAGCTGTATTTTTGCTTGTGTAGCAGAACTCTGTCCTGGAGGCATCTGACGGAGGACACATTTGAGTAATCTAGGTTTGCATAGCTCTGCAGTCTATGAAGGTGCAGAAGCTCTGTTGCAGTTTTTTTGAATCAGGGTTTGGAGATTGGTGAAGCTCAATCAATTTTTGGTGGTTGTTGTTGCTTGCAGCAACAGTACTGGCAACAAGAATTCATTGGATCTGTGAACAATGCCAGCATTAGGAATCATGTTTTTTGTCTCACCAAAGAGCCACATGTTGCTGGCACTCCTGAAGATTTTGCAACCGCAGAGTATGTCTTCCAAAGGTTCCAGGATTATGGCCTTTCTGCACATTATACAGATTATGATGTCCTTCTCTCCTATCCTTTACACCGTTCCCTTATCCTTAGTGCCCCCACAAAGGAGCCTCTCGAGCTCTCACTGAAAGAGAAGCCTGTGGAAGGAGATGTCTACAGTAGCAATCCAAAGGTGATGCCAACATTTCATGGCTTTTCTCCCTCTGGAAATGTGAGTGCTGAGGTGGTGTATGCTAACTATGGGAGGTTGGAGGATTTCCAGAAGCTGGAAAGTTTGGGGATAAATGTGAAAGATGCAATTGTAATTGCAAGGTATGGCTTAATCTATCGAGGAGACATTGTTGAGAATGCAGCCCTAGCTGGGGCAGTTGCTGTTGTTATCTACTCAGACCCTCAAGATTATGCAGCAAACTACACCCAAGGAGTTTACCCATATGGTCGATGGCTGCCTCCCAGTGGCACTCAAAGGGGTTCAGTGTACAAAGGATTGGGTGACCCTCTCACTCCTGGCTGGCCTAGCACTCCTGATGCAGAAAGGATATCACTCACTGACCCTGAGACTATGCTGCCTACCATTCCATCACTGCCCATTTCAGCTGAGGATGCACTGCCCATACTGGCCTCTTTAAGTGGTCCCACCTCCCCAGCTGAATGGCATGGTGCCTTGGATTTGCCTCAATACAGGGTTGGACGAGGGCCTGGAGCACTCAACTTCTCATTTAGTGTGAGTTATTTCCTTGCTTTGCTACCTTTGTTCAATGTGTGTCAGTAGCCAGCATGTGAGTGCCTCAATTTTAAACTTACTTATTTGTGCTTCTAGGTGTGGCATTGCCTCCTTGTCACATTTGTGGTTTCAAGTAGTAATGATTTGCATATTATTTGTCTATGAGTATTTGTCCTCTCCCAACCTGGCTGTAGATTGCATAAACACTCTTTTGCTGGCTTTGTTGTATACTCCTGACAGGGAGCACTAAGAATGGAAGTAGTGACCATATAGCCTGGCTTGAAATTGAGTGACTCCCAAGGCTTGAGAGAGGGACTGACCAATGAGGGTTGTATGACATCTTTTAGGCCAATCAGACTGTGACACAAATACGGAATGTGATTGCTATCATAAAAGGAGCAGAGGAGCCTGACAGGTATTCTGGCGCACTTCTAGTAATAAAGGCCTACATTGGGTAACATATTGAGCTTCTGCAGGATGAGGATGCAGGAAAGAGTGGATATCTGGAATTCCTTCCTCATGCACAAAAACTTGTCTTTCAGAGTTGTAACAAATAAGGATTTGCCAACATGGTGGGTTTTCACACATGGGTGTTGACTTGTTTGGAATAAGAAACTATTGCTGGCATATGTGTTGCTGCTTCTCACAAGCCGATGTTTTATGATGTGTGTGGGGCAGGTACATTATATTAGGAAATCACCGTGATGCTTGGGTTTTTGGGGCTGTGGATCCTCACAGTGGCACAGCATCACTTCTCGAGGTCTAACTGCTCACTGGATATCTTGTATGTCACTGGGGGTAGTTCATTTCAGCATGTGTATTGATTAATCATGCCTCTGGTTGAATTATCTCGGTCATTTTCTTGTGCTGACAATGAAGCCAAGACTTTCTTAAGACATAAGAACCTATGTATCTGACAAGATAAAGAGAAAAGAAGGGAGACATATGCTAAAGCCAGCATAACTGAGAGACTTTACTTGGAGAGGGTGCCAAGTTTTACATCATTCAGACGGTACAACTTCTCTCATTGAAAGTAGACCCATGTCTTCCTGGTCATAAATGTGATGAGCAAACTGTTTTTGCACTAGGCCACTGCTTCATATTGTCTACAAGCATAGGGAGCTGGTCTGACACTGAAGATTTGGGTATGCACAGGTTGCGCAGCGGTTGGGTGAGCTTGTAGAGAAGGGTTGGCAACCAAGAAGAAGTATTGTGCTGTGCAGTTGGGATGCTGAAGAGTATGGTGTGGTCTGTCTGCTGTTCTCCTTCATATGCCTCTCCTGTTTGAGCAGATCTTAAGAGTTTGTGATCTAGGCATACATTGGGTTGAGGCAAAATTACTGTCTGCCCTTTAGTCATCAATATGTTTGTATTGTATTGTATTAGGGACTAGGTAATGCCATGCACATTGGTTAAGGACTTTTGTTGCTGTTGCATTAATCAAATAGATCTCTCAACCTGTGAAATACCATTGAAAACATAATCACATCAACATGAACAATGGTCCCAATAAATGGGACAGTTGGGACAGAAGAACCTCAGCACACTAACAGTTTGTATTTGCAGCCAATCTGACTGAGGTAACTGGAATGCTGGCCATGCTTTCTCAGGATATTAAGATAATCTGTGCCAACAGTTGATGCTCAAACAGCATGAAAGCCAAGGGTTGAACCATTGTGCACAAACGGAGGAGAACAGAAAACAAGTGATGAGGTGAGGTGGTTGCAGGTGGGATCTACAGAGTGGGTGGAGCAAAATATTGACCTTTTAGGCAGAAATGCAGTTGCATATCTGAATCTAGATGCTTGTGTGATTGGTCCGGGATTCTCTGCCGGAGCTTCACCACAACTTGATGGCCTTCTGCAGGAGGTTACTAAGCAGGTCAGCTTTGTGAATCCACTTGGTGATGTGTCACTGCTCACAATTCTTGTCAGACTCCAGATTTTGGGACTGCTTTCATTTACATAGCATCACACAATTTTCTTTGGATGTTGTATTAGTAGCAACCCCACTCTGCATGTCAATAATGACAGCCAGATGATGAGGGAGGGGGGAGGTTGTGGATGACAGGTGAAGGATCCTGACTCAGTGGATGACACTGTGTTCGAAGCATGGATCGTTTCTGGCAAGGGCTCTGCACCTTTGGTACAGTCTTTACCTTACTTCTCTGCAGCATGTATAACTTAACTTTCATTCACTGTCCATCAAGTTCAGGGCTTTCCAGGGAAATCACCCTGAATGATGCTGTCCATTCCAATTTTCAAGTGCATGATCTTTTTCTTTTTTCTTGCTGGGTTCATGTTGAACCAGGGGAGTGGCTCAGGAGTTGGTTCTCATAATTAGTGCTTACAAGCTGATGAGGAATTTGGGTGTAGATTGGCAGGTTGGGTGGGGGACTTACGGATTTTGCAGCCTTCTTGCAACATGCAGGGGTGCCAGCTCTTGACTTAGAATTTGGTGGTGGTAAGGGTCAAAACCTGTCAGATCAAGAAGTTTTGATTACTTCTGGTGAATGGCTGGATTTTTTTTGGTATAGTTCTAGCTGCAATTGTTCTAAGGTCTGCTAGGGATTTTTAGAAGGATCCAAATCCAAGTGGAGGCATAATTGTAAAGGCTGGGAGACACTTTCATACTGTTTGGAGCTAGGGCTGGACTTGCAGGCTAAGGTTAAGATGATGGCCATGGTGAAACTTGTGGTCATAACAAGGCTCTTGTGAAAGTCTTGTGTCTTTGATCATTCTTCATTGGGCAATCACATTATCAGCTTAAGGGTTAGGAGGCTAGATACAGTGCACCTTCTTCTCAAACCAAGGCTCCCATAACATTGTTTGCTTGGGGGTTGATTGGGGATCAATTTGTCTAGATGATAATCCAATGTATCACTCTGTATATGATAACTTCAACTGGGTGGAGAAATTTGGAGACCCATTGTTTCATCGCCATGTTGCTGGTACTTCATCCTCCCATGTTGATTTTCTTCCTTCTCTGAATGAGCAGTATTACTGAAGTTAGAAAGCTTGCTTGAATATGTAATCTCTGGTTGTGCATTCAAAGGTTCATTGTTAGGAGTAGGATGATTGTCTTTTCTGTCCACTAGATAGAAGAGTAGAGAGCACAATGTTTTCCTAGTGGATATTTGAGTTTCCAGCTCAAGGTAATATTTCCTTCGCTTGCAGTTACAAGATTGTTGGGTCTATTGGCAATGCGGTTATCTAGTGATGCAGTGCTGCCCTTAGACTACATAACATATGCAACAGAGCTGCAGGTAATTGCAATCATCTGCAAAAACTGATTGCACAAACTCACTGGGTTTTGCTACCCACACTCTGTAACCCAAGAGTTCAAAGCAGCAAAGTTATATGTACTGAAATGAACATGACTTGGTGATTTTGAATTCAATTGTTTACTATGTGATCTATGTAGTCCTATGCCATGCGAGTGCAAACACAGCTGGCTCAATGCAAGGCTCCTGGTGTGTCAGTTAACCCTCTTATATCAGCAATCTCAAGTATGAAAGAAGCAGCCATTCAAATAAAGCAACAAGCAAAGGTGCATTTGCTATCGCCATGTTTTCATGTCATTTTCAAAGTACTTGTTGTCTGTGTGCTCACCCACTGAGGGTAAACTTTTGCATTCTCTGCCTCCAAACTTTATTCCTTCCTATACACAAGACCAAGCCTAGGTTGCACAGTTTGGAACAATTATCTGAGTGGGGACAATCACAGGTTTTTCATGTCCCATTTGGCAGCTTAATGAAGTTGAATGGGTGTCAAAGGGACAGTATGCAGAAGCACAGCAACCTCAAGGCTCACTTTCACCCTCAGCAGTATTGCAAAGGAGATTTGTTAATGACCGCTTGCTACAGGCAGAGCGAGCTTTCCTTGATGATAAGGGGCTCACTGGAATTGGACAATCTTGGTACAAGCATCTGGTATGCATGGATATTGTTCACATGTCATGTAGTGCAATTCCCCATATTTGAAGAGAATCCAGTGCTTGAGAGACTGGAAAGAATTTCCTGACTCTGAGTTTGTGGGCTATCCAAGAATTGCCTTATTTGTAGAACAGAAAGTGGGTCCTATTTTATACTGTAGGAAACATCAACTGAACCCATGATGTATTCGCCACATGAGATCCCTTCATCCATCAGTTGTACTGTGGCAGGTGTATGGTCCTGTGAGGGAGAATGTCTATGGAACTTATGGAACTACAACATTTCCAGGCATCCAGACTGCCCTTGCTCAAGCTCTGGTGGAAAGTAACGAGCATGATAATGATGCAAAAAGGCAACAATGGGCAGCAGTGCAGCATGAGATATGGCGAGTTGCACGCGTGGTTGAACGGTCTGCCCTTGTTTTGCAAGGCTCACTAACATGAAGGCAGGTGTGGAGTCCCAACCAAATTTTTATTGGAAAAAGTTGGGTCTATGAGAAAATAAATTAGCCCAAAATGTCATACTGTAGGGTATCAAAGGAATGAGACCAATGACAAACTTTGAACCCAAAAAATGATAATCTTCCAACTGATAAAACCTCTGTAAGTTGCTTAATTAAAGACCTTCAAAGGTCGTAAAGAACCACCTGATTTTTTCTAGTGCATTTTGGGGATGTTCACCCTGCTGAAGATGTCACCAGAACTTCTGAAATCCCAAATGTCCCTGCCAGGCTGTCAACTAGGCCTTCCAGATTTCAGAAGTTACTGTTTTAAAGAAAAACCCGAAAAAAAATCAGGTGGTTCATTATGCATGTGAAGGGTGTAGCTTTAGACCCTTCTGGATTTTTTGTCCCTCCACTTGGCCTACTGTCCTTGTGATGCAAGCCTCAAATCCAGTAGGGTCTAAAGCTAGAGCCCTCTCCTGTACAAACAACCGTTGCACACTAATCCTTCAAATCATTATGAGCCTTATCTAGTGTTAACTTGAAATTAATTTTTAAACAACTATTGATTATATTGTTTGTTTGCTTAAGTTATTTCCAAATTGTATTATATATATGCTCATTGTTAAACTTACCTTTTACCACCTTTCATTTGGGATGCTTACTACAATGTGTTTTGATGTTACAACTATCTGGATCTAGGAGCTTCAATGACATTTAATGAATGCACTCCTTTCTTATGTGGTTTTGATTTCAAGCTTGGATGGTTTTCTGGCTGTGGCAGATTAAAGATCCACAATGCAGGCTTCATTTGTCCCCCTTGTGGAAAGGGAGGAGGAAGATTGAGAAGGTGGCTCCAAATCTTCTACCTCAAACAAAGGAAATCACTCTTCCTCAAGCAATGTTGGACAATGACCAAGGGTTTTTCTTTTCCCCAAGAGTCATGAATCACCTTGTAATATTGTGCCCTATTTTTCTTCTTAGTTTAGAAGCTTGATGTTTTTATTTTGTTTTATAAGTTTATAATTCAAATTCAATTGCGTTACTTATAGTTTTAGAAGGGGATTTTCATTACTCAGAAAACGAATTTCCACTTAAATCTTTAATTGTGCTAAAGGGCAATTGTGTGCAACCTGCTTTAGATGTCACAAGTGAAATACATGTATGTTTTGTGTGTGGGAACCATAAGTAGACTTCCAACTTCTATTTTTGTTGAGAATGGTGAGGATTCCTTCAATGCACCTATAGTATAAGATGAGGTTTCATTCAAGGTGTTTAATCCTTGGTGCAAATGCTAGTAAAAGTGAATTGTGATACCCTTAATATTGTATAAAATATGGATAATTGTGGTGTTTTTTTATTGGTTTGACCTTCCAAAAGCTTCCCAAAAAGTACCTGGCCTTGGTTTTTTTGCCACTTGTACTCCAATTCATACAAACAACTATCCTGGGTCTTTTCATTTTCTTGCAGCACAAACTTCAAAGTCTTTAAGCTTTTGTATTTTGTACCTTCAACTATTGCTTTCCTCCATGGTTGTCCCTTGAAATTTCTAAGATTTGTTTTTTGAATGTGATTATATGGCAGAAGACAGCACAATGCCTTCCATGGTTTGGAAGGCACTCTGGCAAGCTGTCAGAGTGCCGTCCCTTCCATGTAAGAAAAGGGTTTAGACCCTTCAAGGGATTGAGGATCCCCCCACCACAAGAAGGTCAATAGGCCAAGTGGATGGGCCGAAATTACCAGAAGGGTCTAAAGGGTAAGAAATGGCGCAATTTCTTTCCCCAGATTTGTGCCTGAAAAGCTAAGCTAGCTTTTCGCATCTTATTGCCATCAATTTTTTTACTGCTAATCCAAAAGTTGCAAATTCAGATTTTCCTTGACCATTATTACCAGCTTGTCACAAAGATTTCATAGACGATTTTTGTACAAAATCTTGAGAATCTTGTACAAGACAGCATAGTTTTTGAAATTGGCAGTTGGATGGGGTTGTAATATCTGAATGATTCTTGCTAAGGGGGAATTGTGTTTCATTAGTCCCTCGGACATGTGCATAAATTACTAGATCAAAGTGCCAGGCCTGTTGCCAAAACTGCATTTTGAAACCAAAGTTAGACTAGCTGTGTGATCCGTGTGGGTTGTGTACTAGTATTGTTATTTGCATCCAGAAATTTCAGCTAGAAAATTTCATCTTCTACAGTAGTAGTTTTTTCTCTGACAGCAAACAAAGGCCCCCCCCTTACATAAGAAATTCCAACTCCAGAAATGCATGCATGAGTTTTAACATTCAACATATGTTGTGATAAACAAATTTGCTTGCAGCCTAAGTTTGCAATACACACTTCAACATGAAATTGAGGTTGGGAATTTTAGTTGCATTTCAGAGTCTTCAAGGGATTTACCAATTTCTTACCAACTTAGTGGCTTCTTTGGAAGCAAGATTCTCTCATCTTTTTGGGTTTAGGTATGGTAATTTGGGAGGGCATCTTTCAAGGCCTTCCTTGAAAGGTTTGAGGGGGCACATTTGAGGGATGCTTATGGACTTTTGTTCAAAAAAGACCTTAACCACAAATCACATTTCTGAAGCTTCTTAAGTTTTATCCTTCTTAATCCTAATAAAAAAATTTGAAGGGTTTTTTATGTTCTCTTGTTATTTTTAGGTTTTCATTTTTATTTTTGATGTTTTAGGGTTTAGGTGGTTAGGTTTTTTTTTAAGTTAGCTTGGTTTAGGGCTACTTTCAAGGTTTGGGGTTTTTGGGGGCTACTTTTAGGGATTTGTAAGTTTGGGGTTATTTTAGGGTTAGGGTTTTTTTAAGTTGTTTTTAGGGTTTGGGGAGTTTAAGGCTATTTCTAGGGTTTGGGGTATTCTTGAGCTGATTTTTGGGTTTGGGGATTTTAGGGTTATTTTTAGGGTTTGGGTTTTAGGTGGGTTGCTTTTAGGGTTTGGTAAGTTTAAAGTTGCTTTTAAGGTTAGGTTTTCTTGGGTTGCTTTTAGGGTTTGGGGGAGTTTAAGATATTTCAAAGGTGTAGGGTTTTCTTGGGCTGTTTTTAGGGTTTGGGGGAAGTTAAGGTCATTTCTAGAGTTTGAGGTTTTCTTGGGATGTTTTTAAGGTTTGGAAATATTAGGATTATTTTAGGTTCATGGCATCTTTTGATAATGATGTTTTAATGGACATGGGTGATTTTGAAAGTTCATCGTTTAGAAGTGATGAAAGAACTATTTCAGAAGATGCGAAAGGTCCATCAGATGGTGTTTACAACTACTAGTAGGTAACCCGTGGCTACGCCACTCCAGCCACCCCGAACGCTCTGTTAAGCTTTACTGTCTACACGATCATGTTATAACACCTCTGTGTAAACAACATTGCGAATGTACACACCGGCAGGTGCATCTTCATGAGCATCCTCCCACCCATCTGTAACCAGCAATTTCACCCCCTTGGGACACCCAATGCGCGACATGGCCACATACAACTGGCCATGTGTAAATACAGGCTTGGGTAGAAAAATGACGACCATCTTCAATGTCTGCCCTTGCGCCTTATTGATGGTCATGCCAAATGCAGGGCGCACAAGGAACTAGCAACGGCGCAGAGTGAAAGGCATTCGTTCTGTGTCTGAAGGTGTGATGCTTAGCCGTGGAATGAACACTCATTGGCCCTTTGCAGGACCTGTTGCCACCTCTGCTTCAATGACATGTTGCATGAGTTGAATGACAATGAGCCTGGTACCATTAACCAGGCCGCTGGTCATGTTATGTAATAATATGATGGGACAACCCTCCTGCAAGTGCAATTCATGGGGTGGTACGCTCGAAAAACTGAGTGTGTTCAAGAACTCAGTGGGGTAAATGCCATGTTGCTCCCCATGCACCACAGAATCCACACTGTAATACATGCGGTGCTGTGCGGGCGAGCCATCGTGCTTTGTGAATGCATATTTGTCATTGATGAGTTTATTGAGTGCATCCACATCTTCGTTCAAAGGTGTAAGAATTGCACGCTCAATGATGTATGCAAATCTTACAGCATACTAAACAATAGATGACAAAGTGCCATACACTTCTTCAATCAAATCTGCCACAGTAGGGTCATTGTAGCACATGTCATGAAGAATAAGAATGGAGTCTTCACCAATAGAGGGATACACGTGCTCTGCGCCCTCCCCCACACGTTGCAAATAATCAGCAAATGCATGTTGTCGTGTGGCATTTGCCTATGCATGCGCCCCACCCTGAGCCAGCAACCTCTGCACGCGCATGTTGGTGTGCAGCTTGAATACACGCACATGTTGCCATATGCTGGAATGGTTCAAAGCTGCAGTGACGACATCTCCCCTGGTGCCGCGAGGCACAACAGGCAAAATTTGCCGAAAATCGCTGCCAAACACCACAACCAAGCCGCCAAAGGGCAGGAACTTGAATGCTGGGTTAGTGATAGCCATGATGTCCTGCAAAGACTTGTTGACAGCCTCAAAAACATGCCTATGCATCATGACAGCCTCATCCCACACAATGAGCGCAACCGTTTGCAAAAGTGCTGCCAACTCAAAGTCCCTACTGATGTAGCATGTGGACGTGTTGTTGAGGCCTTGCACAGGGATCTTGAGACATGAGTGTGCAGTGCGGCCTCCGTCCAGCAACAATGCAGCAATGCCAGACGATGCCACAGCAATAGCGACCCGACCCTGTGCGCGCACGGTGCTTAGCAAGCAACTATAGAGAAAGGTTTTGCCAGTGCCGCCAAGGCCATCGACAAAAAATGCAGGGCGATTGACATCGGCCATGACATTGTCATAGACAACCCATTGCTCAGGGTTAAGTTGCGGCACGCGCTCATCTCACATGGCTGCTTGCGTTGCCGCATCATACCTGGCAATTTCGTCTGCCACCACAGCACTGGTAAGCTAGGCCGCAGGCGTCGGCAAGCCAAATGCTGCCAAGCCCTGGCTACTGTTGAGGTGTGCCAAGTGCAGCGCCAACTCTCGTAGCACCATGTCCCGGATGGCAGGATCGAGTTACCGCGCTGGCTCGCCCTGCACGTTATAGGAGCACACACACGACATAGTGAGCATTGAACGTCGCACAACATGCAAACCATGACCATGCAAAGCCGCAAGGCGGGCTAACATGCAGAGCCATACACGGGCAGAACTAAGCACCAACTTGGCTTTGCCCAACCTGTGGCACCGCACACAGCAGATGCAGGCAAGTGCCCATTGCTTTTCCTTCTTTTTCCATGTGGCAATGCGTGGAAAGTCATGGTAAAGTGTGTTGAAAGCCAAGTGCAATGGTGCAGATGGATTAAGATGCTCCCGTGCTGTTTTGTTAAATGCAAACCATGTAGTCAGAGTTGTGTGAGGGTTCCAGTTAAGTACGGCCGTAACATCAGTGCCCTCTTGAAACAGGATGGTCTGACGCCCTTTCAAGTGCACAACAAGCCGAACGATATTAGGGTGCTCCTTGTGCAGATCAAAGCCATACAGACGGTGGCTGGCCTCAGAAGCCGACACATACCGACTGTCTTGGTAGATCTTGATCTCATCTCGCATGCGTGGCTGAGCAAGCGCAATACCATCAGGTGCAACAGCGTCCACCGGGCCAACGTCCACGTGTGCACGGTCATGGCCCTTGTAGACGTACTTGTAGAAGTATTTGACAGCTGCGACAAAGGTGCAAACCTCCACGTTGATGTGGCAGTTGAAGAGCAGGGACAGGTACGGGTTGTAAGGCACCACCTAGCGGTTGTTAAAAGCAAACCCACCCCTGCAGCAGCAGCAGCCAAACAACAGTTGTTACATGAGCAGTGCCACAGGTCAATAAACGCAAGCATGGCAGCATAGTCGTGCATGTTGTCAGTCCAAATGCATGGTCCTATTGCCAGCACACTTACCGCTCAAATGTGCGACCATCATCTCGGCGGCGGTATGTTGGGTAGGAGTCGGTGGTGTCGGTGGTGTGCTCTGTGAAGGCCTTAAGGTAGCCTTTTGAACAAACGCCATCAACCATGCAAGGGCAATGTGGGTTGATGGTGCCACAGGGGCCATGCAGCATGCAACTTGTAACGACCTCAAAAAGAGTGGGGTATGCATCCTTATCAGGCAACTCTGCAGACACCATGCGGTCGTACTCATCACATCGACACTAGGTGGTACTATAGAATCTATCTCTTTGGTTAAAATTATTTTATTTTATTTTTGGGTG
>Ga0209611_10009843_pt1 | contig 14304 bp, 10 predicted proteins | sample S1TSphgellanicum_3_FD_187693 | JGI IMG/M metagenome (GOLD analysis project Ga0209611, IMG submission 187693) | Host-associated microbial communities from peat moss isolated from Minnesota, USA - S1T2_Fc - Sphagnum magellanicum MG (SPAdes) (version 2) | ecosystem: Host-associated > Plants > Peat... | reverse complement strand
GGCATCATGAATGACACACCTTGCAGGTGTAGTGTTGAGGACGGATCCTTGTGCCAATAATAACAACAACAACATTGACCCCGAAACGTAAGAGAGTATCAAGGGTTTCTGCAGAAGGAAACAACATGACAGGACCTATCATGATGATATTCTAAATATCTATCTATTAAGGAAGGTAGTTTGTTTGTTTTGTTCGTCACATTGAGATCTCCCAAACCATGGTAATTGATTTGTAATGCTCAAATTGTTGTAGAATCCAGGACTAAACTGTGTCTGAAGTATAGGAGATGAGCCTACCTTGAGAACCTTCTGTGATTGAAGGTACCTACCATGAGGCCAGTAGGCTGAGCTGAAGGTAGCGAAAAGCTCAGAATGTTCAAAGATAGGACCTATTCCTACTTAAAAACTTGCCAGATTATGAAGACCTCATGCCAGGGGCCTTAGAAGATATGTAAGGCCATCTACTGCAGTAGAAACCTTATGCTATATTACCTGTCCTTCATATACACTGAGCACTACAGAATACTGCAATCAGCAATCACAACATGTTGATTTTAAATCATAATTTGTAAAAGAGATTTGGCAATCAGAGGTTGTGATAAGCAAGAGATTTTTGAACCTGAGTCTTTGATACAGTCATATCTGTTTACAGGCTACAAAGAACTTCCTACCAAAGGTAAAGGTCAAGGAAGTACAAAAGCACCACCATACATGAGAGTGAAGAGAAACAACAATAAGCCACTGAGGAATGACATTGCCCAGCCAACAAGAGATGTGTCACACTGTGACCTTGCCATTTACATTAAAAAGTATCTTAAGGCAAAAGAAGAATTATGGAAACTCAAATATATCTCCATGCAAAAACATAATCTTCAAAAAATCCTATAAAAGAAACCAAAATCCTCAAAGATATTATAACTCTATAACTAATCTCAAGTTTCAACACAAGCCAAAATATCATCTTTCAAAAATCCTCATATAAAAATAGATCTATAATGTAGGGGCCAAAATCCCTTAAGCTACTATACTCTATAGTGAATCTAAACACAATATCCTTGCCTTGGTAGCCAAGGGCAATAAAAAAATCAACCTGTTGATACATTTGGAACGAGTAACAGTAAAGGAAAATGTAAGTCCAAAATAATCTTTGCAACTCAGGGAGGTCACTCTTCATAGTTGTTGGGTTCCCTTGGGCCTTCACCTCCAGAGTGTTATTGAATTGTAAATGAGACTAATGTAGATTTATCCTTATCTATGGATAATTAAAGTAAGTTTTGATGCTTAATAAGTATAGAAAATTACATAAGTAACTTCAAATTGACATCGCAGTTTCAAATTCTATAAATATAATTTGCAAATATTTTCAAGGTTTTTCATTAGCTTAATTTCAAGGTCCTCTCAGAACCATCAGCTCCATTCAAAAACCTCAAAAAACCACAACTGGGTTTTCCTAAAGAAAGCGCAATTGAAGAACTGGCAGTTATTCGAACTTTTCAACTTGTTTGAGAACAGTGGTTATATATATCAGAAACCGGGTATTTCATTTATCTAGAACTGTGACTATGAACTCTAACGAATATATGAGGACTGGAAAAATGAAGAAGACATGGGACTGCAACCAGAGAAGAGTCGGGAGCTAATTTTTTCAAAAGAGTTATCACTCATCCTCTTCCTGTGTTTTCTGCATCGCTCCTTCACTTCTGACGCTGAAAGAACATTCGTTGCCCTCCTGTTTGCGCGTCCAATGACACAAAAATTGCTCAATTTGGTTAAGGGATGAGGAAAATATTAGAAAGTGTTCAGTGATAGGTGTCTCTACCCTGTCTCTCTCTGTGTCAGATGTCTCTGTCTAGGAGAAGGGCCTGTACTCAGGTCATTACGGGATTTGAGATCTGTGCCCAAGGCCGGTAAGCTGAGGGAACAGATCGAAAATTATGGAAGGGCCTGTACTCAGGTCCTTTTCCTGCATAAAGCAGAGCTGGGATTTTTTCACTTTTTAGAAATAGTGACAGGCTGGGTCGTACCTTCCGCTGGTCAGAAGATCCCAGTATAGCCTGGTACCTTCCACCGCAAAAGATCCCGCTTGCTGAAAAACAGGTTTCTTCAGGCAGGTAAGGGGCCTGAAAATACAGGCAAAGCTCAGCAACTGAGCATGCAAAGTCTGCAAATTGTCTTCAGTTGTTGGTGCCAAGGTCCCACCAGTTCTGTTTTTAGAGGAGGGGGGAGTTGTCTGATAGCAACCTCTTGAAGCTCTTGGCAGAAAACAAAATGGATTGTCGTAGACTCTCACAGCAACTAATCTTCTTCTTTCTTTTTCTCTCTATTGCATCTGACAGCAACTTCAAACAAAAAGCTAGAGCATTAATCCGGAAGCTGTACTCCCATGCTGTTACTATCTTCCCCCTATCATCTGCAGCTTCTCACTTGATCCGTGTCTGAGCCAAAAACGCAAAAAAAGAGGAAAAAAAACTCGGAATGAAAAAGAAAGGTTTGTTATGTGAATCGTGATTGACAGTGAAGAATAGTAGTAGGGAGTATAATTTTGGTGACTGAGAGATTTTGTTGTGGAGAATTGACAGGAGCAGGATCTGGTCTTTTGCAGCATTGAATGAAGTAATCGTTCTGAACTTCACCTCTTCTTTGTTCACTAGTTTAGTTCGAAGGCACGGCACTCCTTTCCCCCATCCGACAGCTACCAGTTTCAACTATAAGCAAGCGTGACGGGAGTGATCTACATTCTGCATCGGAGTAACTAGTCTTCTGTCTGATCAGTGCTGAACTGCAGAGTAAACAATTTGGGAATGGAGTTCGGCGAACTGAAGATCTGCATGGCCGTGGTGCTGGGAATCGCTCTGTTCATCCTAGCAGCTGCCAGTAAGCAACAAGTTGTTGCTGCTGATCATGACAATCCTCATACTGCTGAGTTCACGCTGCCGGGGGTTGCAGGCGATGTCGCGGCGCTACGTGGTCAGAAGTCCGGGAACTTCGAGGACACGCGAGAAAAGTCTAGCAGATTCTTCTTATTACCGATCAAAAGTCACGCACACAACGAAGCTCATCAGTGCCCAGTCGCACCATGTGCACCCGAGTTGAGTTGCTGCAAGAAACAATGCGTGAACGTGAACGACGACTGCAACAACTGCGGACGCTGTCATCACAAATGCAAACATGGTCTCCTTTGCTGCGCCGGCGATTGCGTCGACATCCTTCACAGCAAACCCAACTGCGGCGCGTGTCACAACATGTGCCCTGGTACAACGGCGTGCATTTATGGCATCTGCGGCTATGGCAACTAGATGACTCAGCTCGTGCAGATAATTGCAACAGATTCATGATGAAGCAGCTTCTACCCAATATCGTTGATGCATGGATCGTCTTGATAGCATAGTCGTCTTGCACATCACAATCCTTGATCAATTTCAGGTTTGAAGTGCCACTAATTCTAGCATGAAACTTCTAGCAACTTCTTCTGCTGATCTTCATGAAGCAGTTTCTACCCAATATTGTTGATGGATTGTCTTCTTGCACATCAAAATCCTTAATCGATTTCATGCTTGAGATTTCACTAAATCTCGCCAGAAACTTCTAGCGACTTCTCCTGCTGATTCATGAAGCAGCAGCTTCTAAACAAATTGTCGACGGATTGTCCTGATGGATCATCGTCTTGCACATCAAAGTCTTTGATCGATTTCATCTTCCAATATTAATAAATCTAGAATGAAACTTCTAGGAACTTCTTCTGCTGATTCATGAAGCAGCTTCTGCCCAGTATTGTGGATGTATGGTTCGTCTTGATGTGATCGTCGTCTTGCACATCAAAATCCTTGATCAATTTCATGCTTGAGGTATCACTAAATCGAGCTTGAAACTTCTGGCAACTTCTTGTGCTGATTCATGCGAGAGAAAGAAAGCAATACACACAACAATGAAAGTTCTAGCAACTTCTTGTGCTGATTCATGTGAGAGAAAGAAAGCTCAATACACACAACACTTGGAGACTCTAAAGAGAAATGTATTATATCAATTAATGAAATACACAAAAGAGAGAATAGAGGTATCACAAGAAAATTAGAAAAACCCTCTACCAAACCAATGAATTCACAAATCCCTTATAAGATCTTACTCAATAAGATAATGAACTGTCACCTTAAATCAATTAATTTAGGATTCAAAAAATAAAATTACACAATATCCAATATATTAATGGATATTTTCTTTTCCTATCATCCCAATACTTTAATTGTAAAAACACAGTAGTACACCATAATTGTAATATACTAAGTTGTATGAAAATTTAAAATTATCTTTGTAGTTTGTTTTCTAGACATAAACATTCTATTTTGGAACCCCAATTATGATTGAACTCTAACATGATCCTTGTGGATGATGATACATTCCAAATTTTTAAATCTTTTAATGCATAAATTGATCTTTGACCCCTTTTCTTATTTTGGGGAGTTTGAGTGAAGTCATTCTAAGCTATGGGTGAAGGCCAAAATGTGCCAATTCCTTCAAGTGCAAAATTGGTTTGTTATAACACCAAAAGTTGGTTAAAATTATAAATTATATTAATTACAACCTATGTTAGATAGAAAGATGGTTGGATATGATAATTGTCCTTATGAGCCTATGATTTTGATTAGAGAATTTCTTGGATTCATGAGTGATTTAGTTAACTATTTTTGGTTAGGCATAAATAAAAATCAATTATTTGAACTTGATTAAATCCTAGGAAAGTAGAAAAGTAGATTCCAAATAAATTATTAACTCATCCATAGAAAGGAAATAATTCTCAAAAGTTAGTATGTGATAGAATATTACTAGCTTGAAGTTGATGAATGATAATGTTTAGGAAATGTAGAATCTAGATGAATGTGGTTCATAATTCATCCATTCATCCCTTTAAATATTTAAAGGGTTATGAGGATAACTTCAAATTTATTTTTTGTTTCATGATTTTAACATTGTTAGTTTGTTATTAAATCATATGTTTAGTTAATTCCAAAATTTTGAAAAGTTCAAAATTAACAATTGACCATTTGGAAGTTGAAAAATTCAAAAGAAACTTTCATTTAAGGGTCACCAAATGATGCAACAATAAATATTAATAATTTTTTACTTCACTAAATGATCCAACCAATAGATGTTAAGAATGTTTTATCTCAAACTTGATCCCAATCACTAGGTTAGAAAATTGACAATTTAGTCCATAATGAATTAAATAATTTATTTTTTTAAGCCTTGGAATAAGCCTTTTGTGTAATGAAATCATGTCACAATAAACTTTTGTGTCATTTGGATTACATTGGAAAAGTTCACAAAAAAAAACTTATGTGTCTTTGGTGAATGATCCCCACAAGGCAAGGTCTTTATGCATGTTTTGATAAATGTGCAACTTGGCAAAACTTTATTGATAAACACACCATAGATTAAGAAAATGTACAAAGGGATAAGAAAAAAGAAAAGGGAGAATTTACATGATGTCAAGTTAGCTCAAACTAGATGTCAAAACCTATCCATGTCAAAAACCAACTACTTCTAGTAGATTGGTTATATTTTTCCATATCAAAAAATAGGCACTTACAATAAATCGGTCGTGAAGATGGGAAAGGTGTCTTGAAGGGGTGGAAGTAGCAAAGTAGCTAGGCCTACAACTATTGCCCGACTTAAGATGGAGGATGCTTGTAGCCTATAGGTAAAAACACTACACCGGACCAAAATTGGTGGCTCAAAGTCCCATTTTAGAATCCAAATCTAGTTTTTTTTTTAAAAACATTTAAATGCTATTGAAATTCATGTTCTTTTCCATTTCCAAGTTCATATGACCATAATTTAAACCTTTTTATAAAAAAAACCTTTAAAAATATGGGCCTTGAAAAAATCAATTAAGATATTGAAATGGACTTTATGAATTTGAAATTTTCATTTTAAATCTTCAAAACATTTAGAGACTTTTTCTTACTTGATTTTTTCATCTTAACTGTTATGGTAATTTCATGTGTGGTGGTAAAAAGTTGTAGGCTTAATTTCCATGTCCATTAGAAGAAAAAAATCCATAATGATAAAAAAATTTGGAGTAGTCTAGACTAGGGGTGTTGGATGTACCATCCTTTGTAAAATCCACCTTGGATTGAATATTTATTTTTTTGGTAAAAAACATTTTGTGTTGAAAGATTATAATGTAGGTTTCAATTTTTCTTCTCACTTTTTCCAAGTTTCTCAAATAAATTTGTATACAATGCAACAATATTTGACTCACCTAGGAAAAATTGCCATTGGGACCTCCAAAAAAATCCATCATAGCATACTTTTACCCTTTGCAATGTGATTGAAATTTTTGTTGAAGAAAAGCTACCAAGACAAAAAGAGAAGGGCCCTCTAGTCTTTTCAAACTCCAAATGGCATTGGCACACATTAGAAGAAATTTGAAAATCAACAACTAAATTTGCTACTCATTTATAGTTGTAATGGACACATGCGACTAAAAATAGCCTAGTCACTTAAAACAAGCACCAAAAGATAGTCGCAAAAGACATGACATGGCCATGAAGTTGAAAATGTAATCGCAAACCTTATAACTAGGCCATAATTTATCATACATTGCCATGGATGATCCTTAGTATGACATGGAACCCCAATTTGTGATTACATTTGCGATTACATTTGGGATAATTGCATGCTACCAAATGTGTCATTAATGGGTGGTTAAGATTTAACCACATGGTAATTTAAAAAACCAATGGTCATAAAACATGTGGCAATTTTCCATTTGTTCAAAAAAGATATATTATAATTACAATATTTAAATACTATAATTTTTTAATAATTAAATATAATTTTAAAATAATTAAATATTATAATTAATTAAATTCAATATTATAATCACATTAATTTATTATTATTATTACTTAATTATAATTTGTCTTAGGCTAAATTATAGTATGCAACCTATTTTAGGTTAGGCTAGGGTAAAATAGGTTACTATTTATTTTGTTAGGGACAAGTTTTTTTGAATGGCTCATCCCAAATGGCACATGCATTATGTTTATAGTGCATACCATGAATTTAGCCAATTCTTTCACCTACTTATACATTTTATAAGTTTGAAGTTGTAAACAAAGGACATGGGATAAATTCTAATGAAAAGGAAACACTACAACACTATCACATCCTTTGTCCCATACAAAAACATTATCATATATCCACACAATAAAATATTTATTATTTTTCAAAAAAATTTACTACATATCCTACTTACTACCTACTAATTACCTAACCAACTTAATTTATTATTATTATTATTATTAAAATCATATACCCACATAATAAAATATTTACAATTTAACCTACCTACTACTTACTACTGCCTATCCTATTTATCACATACTATTTAAGGTACATACTTACTATTTACTACCTAGCCTACCTAATAAATTAATTACTTAACTTACATTTAATAAACTAATTGTTTAACATAGATAATTAATTAATCAATTAATACAAAAAATAAAATACCTATTGTTTAACTTATAACCTACCTACCTACTAGGTCTACTAGTGCCTATCTTACTTATTACATATTACCTAGCCTATCTAATTAATTAATTAAATACCTAATCTAACTAATTAATTAATATGAAAACATGATCACATATTTACACAAAAAATTAATTAACCTACCTATTACCTATCTTACTTACTACCTACTACCCTGTCTACTAATTAATGACCTAGCTTACCAACTACCTACCTAGTTTAACCTTCATAACCTAGTGACCTATTAGTTACACCTAGTAAACAAGCCTACTACTACTTATCGATAACTTAAGCCAATTAATTATGTAAGCTAGGCTAAACTACCAATGTACATAAACCTATTTAGTTTAATGTAACTTATTAAACTTATTTAGCTTAATTTACCAATTAGGTTATAATAACATTTTCTAGCAATTTATTAGCTATTAAATATTATATCATGGGAGACCCATGGATAATTGCAAAACAAGACCCACGATGGGTTCGTTGAAATGATAATAGTACAATTGAAATAACAAAGTTCACCATGTGTGGTCTATATTTCTTTGTACATGTGGTAGAATATGTTAGTGCAATTGTAAAAACTTTCATTGTAGTTGCAAACACAACTATGTTATCATCCATCGATGGATGCAATCAAAATTGGATGACATTGTTCATTTTTCATTTACATTTTCAGTGAAAATCATATTAGTCATAAGTTGTAATCACATCTATAACTAGAATTTGGTTCAACCCTTCATGTAATTACATATGCAACTACAACAAGTTACAACTACATGTACATGTAAGACTAACACATTGTTAGTCATAAAATAAGTTGGTTTGGACATTAGTCGCATAATAGTTGCAAAAATATGGTTAGAATGGACAACATTTCTTTTAATGACAATTGTGTAAAAACACATCCAGCTATTTATGTAGACATCCAAATACCTCCATGTTGCTAAGGGGAGGAATTGATTGGCAGGTTGTCAATCACAATAGCTCTATTTTTTGGCTTGAACTACATTAAAAACAACAAATCCTTGGGTGGCACAAGATTGGGGAAGTAAATCCATTCATGTTGGGTCGATAATGATAACATCAACTAAGGTGCAAATGCCATATTTGGTGAAGGTGCAATCATGGTAACATGTACCACAACAAGTGTAACTAGTGCTTAATGTTTCATATTATTGAAAATGTATTTTAATTTCATATTAAAATTGTAGGATTTATTTATATGATAACATTCATAATATATCATGGGAACTTGGGAATAAATTTGAAATTAATCAAATGAATAAAAAAAATGAAAAAACACTTATAAAACATTGTAACTAATGTTTTTAAATAATAAAACGACATGTTTAATAGCTTTAATATTTTTTTCAATGACATTTTTTGACAACTTTTTAATGCAAGGCTTATCAAAATACTTTAAAAAAATTATCATGATTTTAAAATATTTTTAAAGATTTTTTTCAAGAAGATTTCTCCAAAAATAATCACGAAAGTGGTCGAAAAAAGGCAAGTGTGGCTCATGTTATCTTATTTGCACTCGTGAACATAATGTCAACTCATTGATGATAGGAGTTGAATGTGTTTGAAAGAAACATATGTAGTTGTTTTTGCCCCACATGGAAGCCAACATCTCGCACAATGGGAACAGAGATGTTGCAAACTGCATCATGGGTTCTTGTGCACTCATTGCCATGAACATAATGTAATAGGTGAATACCCATAGGGTTGATGGGATGTGTGCACACACACCAATACCTATAATTGAGGGATGGGGCAATCCAAATCATATTCAAAATGTTGTGGAAAAGACCGAGGTAGCTAGTCAAAAGTGTGGGAAAATTGATTGAACTATAAACCAAACACCCACCCCTAGGCCATAACATGATAGAATTCAAACACAATGGATTTCAAATATCCCATCGGAAAGTATGCTGGAAAGGGATGATGGTGAAGATGCTTTGAGATGGAATCTTGAAATCGAATCATTTGTTGCTTGATGAATTATTTAAATGAAAAAAGAAATGTGCAAGTTGGGGGCGATAGGAAATCACATGTTGCCTTGAGGTGTTGTTAGAAAAAGAAAATGTTATTGTCGAAATGTGCTAAGGTTTCAAAAAGGAAGGGATGTTGATCAACCATAAACCTAGTAGTTATGATTGAAGCTACAAAGGCCCAACTCCCTAAATAGGCTATTGCAGTGATGGTGGCCGTTGGTATGAGCCCGATGCCACCAAAAGTTATTGGGAGAGAAGCTTGTTTAAGTGTTAGAGGTCCTCCTAGGTTGTCAAAGGATCATGAACCCAAAAGGTGCCCAAACACTTTAAGGAAAGAATACTAAAAAAAATTGAGGGATTTTATGAAGGTGGAAGAAAAAGGTATACATCATATGAGATATGAAGGCCGTTGCACAAAATACTGAGTTGGAATTCCAAAGGCTACTTGAACATCACCCATCTAAACAAAAGATCCACATGTCGAACATCCTTCAACAAGGCATCTTGATGAAGGATGATGGGAATGATGAAGTGTCCAATGGAACTCCCAAAAATTTAATTCCTTCTAATGGGGTGGTAATTTGGGATGGGGTGTTGAAATTATGTAGTAAACTAGACCATGCTACACATTTATGAAGTTAGATATAAAAACTCAAGGCACATAGTTCAATCTAGAAATGTTCATACGTAGATGATACAATAGAAAGGGGACCTATGATGTGAATGTCATTACAATGGATGGAAATAAATAAAAAGGGAAATGATTAGCTATAGAACACAAAGCCATAAAATGGGCTAATGCGAATAGTGCCCCTCCCAAAGGATCACCTTGGCGGATTCCCATGGCAAAAAGGATGACAATGACATCATTTTCATGATTATGATGGTTGTAAAACAAAAAGACTCAAATGCATAAAATGCACAAACAAAAGGGATGAATTACATGATGTCTCCACTTACTGCATGAAGTTCTTGAAATATGACCCCTTTTGACATTGAATTGAAGGCATTTGCCACATCTAGCTAGAGAACAACCCAATCAAGGTAAAGGTCTAGGGTGCATTTGATGCCATGGATTACTACTTCATAACTGTCCTTAGTTGCCATTTTGAATTAATTTGGGGAGAAATGTGTTGCAAAGGCATCACAAAATTGAAAACATAAGGTGTGAATTGTGTAGTCGATACAATGTTTCCCCCACTATAATGGGACGAACTCCACCTAAAAGCTTGGTCATGGTTAAGAGGTGGGCCGCTCCAAGAACATGTGCAATTTGAGGTGGAATGTGACCTTTAACAATATGAAAAAAAAGCTAAAATAATTGAGGGAATCCACTTGCTAAATCTTCTAAATGAAAACAATCTCGAAGGTGTTCAAAAACCATCCCAGAAGAACCACTTGCTGAAAGATGGGGCATGTTTGGAATGCCAATTACAACTAGAAGAAAGTTCAAAGTTTTGGTTTGGTTCGTATTTTTCTAAAAAAGGCGAGAAATAGCCATTTGAATTAGGGTGTAGTGCGGTGAGAGCTAAGGTGGTGTCAAAGGACGTGGGTGCAGGGGAGAATGGTGCTAGGGCCCGGGTTGCTTTAAAATATTTCCTTGCATGTCCAAAAATTAAACTATGAAAAAGGTGTTTATGAACTAGGGGATCATGTTGGGGAAAAGGCATTAAACTCAAACTTATTGCCAAAGTTTGGGCTCACAAAAAAAACCTCCTTTTGCAAAAAATTTCAATCACTTGCTAGAAAACATTTGAGTCGAATCTGCATTTCCCTATGCCCTGTTACCCCACCATAAAAGGCCAAAAAAAACACCATTGGGGTAATAAAAGGAGCAAGTGCCAAACTACCACATCATAAGCGTTTTACGTTAGCTTATCCAATGGAAAATGAAACTCCACTTATACATCATGTGGTAAAGCAACAAGGATGCAATTATATAATCAAAGGATGATGAAGTTTAAATGGAAACACCCAAGGACATCCAAAGATAAAACCCAAGTCCAAGCTTATGCAAACAAGGTGGAAACAAAGAAGGTATTGAGTTGAAATGGTCATGGGGGTTTGGATTAAATGAATTGGGTGTTTGACAAGAACATTAATGACGAGCTAACCCTTGATTGGTAAATTGGTGCCAATAGGTGGGGGGAAAAAAATTTAGGTGGAAATTGCAAATGTGTTGAGGAGATGAAGGTAGGTTGGGGGGTCTGATCACATGCGACTAGAGAAGCTAGTAGAGTGGAAGGGAAAAAAAATCCTACATGTCCATGATCAAAGGGGTTTGGGAAAGTGTAGGGTTAGGGCTTCACATTCACACAAAAGGTTGGGGGTTAGTAAAAGGAACTAGTGGGTGGTGTGTAGTTTGTTAAAATGGGTGGGGGAACCAATGGGAGATGCACGGTTTGCATAAGATATGGGGTGGAACTAAGTCCATGATGACATATAATAAAACAAATGGGCAATGGGAAGGACAAAATTTGATGGAACATGATGAACTAAGGGACATGGGATGTTTGTTGCCCATGAGGAAAAAGGCCTAATAGGAGCACATGCCCCACCTATTAAAAAATTATTTATTGCTATAAGGCAATCCTAAATTTACAAAACCAATAATATGTGATAACCTAATTAGTTGGAGAATTAAAAAAAACACTAAATAACGTGATTTGGGTGAATTTTTTCATTTTCGACTTGAAAAATATGATTGTGATACATTAATGGTTTTAATTTGCTAAATTAAAAAATCTAAATCTTTAATTTTTTACACAACATGCTCCAACATGTAGCCAAATATAATAAGATTTTTATTAAAAAATCATATCTAGTCTATAACCAAATTTGGTTAAACATTATTGTGGATGATAATCAATTTGGCCACATCAAAAAATATATTTTAAAAACAATAAGTAGTCATCAAATTTTTTTATCACTTATGTGAATTTTGAGACAAACCAAGAATACTTGATGAGTAATCACTTTTACTTATGTGAACTCAAAAGAAAAACCAAAAACAAATTACTTGACCACATATTTAATATTGTTTTGCATGTGTTTTATTTAAAATCCAATTTCTTTTGTCATTGTTGTGATGTGAAAAAAAAGGGGAAAAGGAAGCATGTAAAAGAACATGTACCAAACTACCAAGATATTTGATGCTTCATGTAAATATGAAAAAAACTAGAAAAATATGTGTTTGAATATTTGGCTATCATTGAGAATGACAATATATTTTTGTCACTATTTTATGTTGCAATAGTATCCTAAGATCAAGTTAGCTTAAATAACGATAACATGTTGAAGCAAAGTTAATTTTTCAAGCAAAATTGCACCATTTAGTGACCCAAAAAAACAGCCTAGAACTTTTACAAAGGGATTTTTTGGGGGGAAAAAAATCCCCCAATTTCACCACATTTCAAGGAAGAAAAAGGTTAAAGGCACCATAACTAACTAGACATACAAGTGAGAACCTACAGTCTAGTTAGTTAACTAGGTGCCATTTTTCATGAGATGTAAGCATGTTAGTGTCATCTTTAGTGTGTCAAGATGTAACTTGCCATCAAGTTGTTGTGGAAGCTTGGTTGGTTGTCCTACTAGTTGTTGGCTCATGCATGAAAATGTTGCTACTCAAAGGATCTCATTTTACCACACACAATTCACATGTTACAAGTAGGTTCATCAAGTGGTTGTTATGGCAAATGTGTGTAAATTTGTGCATTTCATAAAATTGTGCCACTAATATGAAACAAAGAGGCCAATTACAAGCCACCACAACACAATTAATTACCTACATATGTGGTTTGAGCTTGATTCCGTACCCATTCATGCAAACAAGATAATCAATAAAGAAAATCATGTCTAACCTCATGGGCATCCTATCATCAATTAAGAGATGTTGATGGAAAGTTGAAGAAGGTGACCTATTTTGATATTGGAATTTGGAATCACCTATTTGTTTAATAAGGATATGAGGTGGATAAAATGAAATATATTTAATATGCATATTGACATAGCCCTTTGGTTACATCCAAGGATATATGTCATATTCTCATATCAATAATTTCCATTTTGACGCATAGAATTAGCCCAAATTACCTTGTGAGCTAAAAATAATTATGTTCTTCAAAACACATAATTTCACAAAGATAGCTCCTCATGTGACAATCCATCCAACCTTACAACTCCAATTTATCTTTTAGTAAATTTTGGAACAAAATGGGAAAGTATTTAATTAAAATTAACCTTGTGGTTTTTAATATACTAATTTGGCATTTCTATCAAATTCATAAGTTGATTGATGGTATTGCAATTGATGTATGTTCACATTTAAAAAGTTTTCACGAACATCATACAAAAAGTGTTGGGGGTAATGCTAGAGGGTTGGGCCATTCCCAAAATAACGGGCCCTTGAGGCCGGAGGCCAAAGGGCCAATTATTTTGGCAATGCCTAGGCCCAAGGCTGTTGCACAACATTAAACGCAAAGTATTTTTTAAATTTAAAAAAAAAAGCATGGTACTTGATGGGTATTAGATGGGTGCCCATTGGTGCTTCCCTTTGACCTGCCTTTATAGATTATCTATATGAGAGTTCAACTTTGAGCAAAGCACATGACATAAAAGTGTGGTGCTATTTGGGAACATCTTGGGGAACATATTGGGAACCTAGAAAACAAAAGTCCCCTCCCCCTTCCCCCCAAGAGTCAAGAGAGAAAAAGTGGGCCCTCTTGCATATGTCTTGAGTTTTTTCATTGTTTGCATGGAAATTTTTAAT
>Ga0209611_10009842_pt1 | contig 14305 bp, 12 predicted proteins | sample S1TSphgellanicum_3_FD_187693 | JGI IMG/M metagenome (GOLD analysis project Ga0209611, IMG submission 187693) | Host-associated microbial communities from peat moss isolated from Minnesota, USA - S1T2_Fc - Sphagnum magellanicum MG (SPAdes) (version 2) | ecosystem: Host-associated > Plants > Peat... | reverse complement strand
ATAATGATTTCATTAAAAATATGATTGCAAGCACCTCCCAAGCCAACTATGCCATTCCCATCTTCCATTCCACTACTAGAAGTTTCAAAGTCAAGATTTTCAAAGATAGACAACCCAAAGAACATGTCCTTTTGGCTTTCACTATTAATGTCAAATAGATGGTCTACTAGGTACTACAAGAAAGTCAATGTTTGTTTTAGATGTACAATTATGCTAATTTGTGTGATTCATCTATTGTTGTCTTTTGTGTGTTAGGAATTGTAGATTTCTTTGTTTTATCCCTCTTCATTTCTTGTAAATGGATGCTGCTACACCCAAGTATAATAAGATTCATTTTGACAACATTACAAAAGAGGTGTCATCTTACTTAAAGAAAGTTGAACAACCTTGAAAAGATCCCCTTTGTCCCCATCTTTGGATTGAAAAGAGACAATATGATCAAACATTCTTACAACTTAGAATGGTATAAGGGCCCAACCTTTTGGGAAGCCTTGGACTAATTCTTAGAACTTGAGTGGCCATTCAACAAGCCTTTGTGATTGCCCACTAAGGATGTGTACAAGATTGGAGGCATTAGAACTATGCCCATGGGTTGAATGAAAACACATATCACTAAACCTACTACGGTGGTGACATTTGTCCCCATTAGATTGACCATTGAGGTGAAATTGGTGAAGATGCACCATGAGTTATTGTTCGAGCATCATCATGGTGATAACATAAATTTCAATGTGAAGAATGTGGTCATAAATTTTTTTGAAAAAAAGGTATTTTGCTTATAATTTAAAAAACAAAATTGTTAAAAAAAGTTACCAATCTTCACCTCCTACATCATCATCATGAAACACCTTAACTAGATTAGTAATGATTATGCACCCATGTGAAATTGTTAGACATCTAACATTGTAATGAATTTTTAAATATTTTTTTTTATAAAGGTGAATCACCATTCAAGCAAGGAGCTAAAGGAGTCAAAATTCTTGAAGAATGGAAAAATAAGGTTTGTGAAGATGATTCCTACTAAACCAATGATGTTGAAATTTTTGTTAAATACCCCCTATTGGGCCAATTTGTTGTGCATAACATGAGGTTAGCAATGGTTATGGGTGTTAACCAAATCATGGAAAAGAAGGAACCCACAAGTGCAAAGGTGACCAAAGCAACAACCAAGAAAAAGCAAAGCATGTGGAAGTAACTGATCTTGAGATTGGTCATTTTTCAACATTGTAATGGATTAACAATTTTGATTAGGACTTGGTTCTCTAAACACATAATGATTGTTGACCAAAGACAAACATGAATGAGAGTAAGCATGAAGAAACATGCCTTGAAAAAATATCCCTCAATAGTAAAATCCTCTATTTTTAATGTAAATGTCAAAAAACAAATTCAAATTTTCTTTAAGTATCATTATAAACTCATCATGAACTTCATTAAGTTGTATACCAAGTTTCAAAAACTTTTATGTAACAAAAATATGTAATAAATAGTTTTTAAACTAGCTAGGTCAAATGTGCTAGAATTATTTTTAAATTAGAGATTTGGCAAAATATGGCCTTTATTATGCAAAAGTCAAAAGTAGTGAATACATTTTAATGTGCCATCAACTTGAAATTACCGAAAATCTAATTAAAATCATATTTTCATCTACTTTAAACCAAATTGGAACACATATTTGCATCTACTTGCATTTTCAAAAATCTATTTAAATACAGATTAAGGACATAAAACATAATATTATTATGTTAAAGTCAAAAAAATCCTCATATTGATCATTAAACTAAAAAAAATTCAAAAATTTCCATATTAAAATATACTTTATGGCTACTTTCACTCAAAAAAACAAGGATCGTAGATTTGTTTATTTTAGCATCATTGCAATTTGGTGCTTTGAGAAACAATGGTGAGGTGAATGCAAAGTCTACTACTAAGGAATTTTAAAGATAGGGCAATGGCATGTGTGTTTAAAAATGTGATTTCCATAAAAGTCTTTTCTAGGTTGGATCTTTGTGAAGGCCTATATTAAAATACCTATGTTATTTCTAGTGCTTGCTTTGAACATCGATAAGTTTTTAATTTTTGAATTTTATTGAAGTCATGGTTGTTTGGTAAAATGAGAATGGTTGAATGATGTGCTACTATAAATAGTGAATATCACAAAAAAAAATTGGCAATTTAATTATATGCGGCGATAAAAAAAATATTAAAATTTTTGTAAATCTTACGATTTATTTTGTTAAAAAAACTATGTTATTGACTTGCTTGAATACTACATGACATTTTGTAAATTCAACCAATGAATGGACATTTGATTTCATTTTAGGTTTTTTGAAAATGTTTTGACTATGAATTCCAAACATTGGAAATATTATAGGCTTGTAAGGTAATGTTAAATTTGCATAATGGTACTCCTAAATCTCTCTACTTTTTGTCCTAAATTCAATTTATTTTATATTTTTTTCAATTGAAATGGATTAATGTTTTTTTCCTTTACCCACTGTTCCTTTTGATAGTTGAACACAAGTCACTTTCTACCTTAATCAACAAATTAATTTGTGTCACTTTAATATCAAGTTGATTATTTGCCCTTGGTTATTTCGAAAGCGGCCCTTTTTTCTATCTCTTTAAAAGAAGAAATGATAGGGCATGAATAAAATTCAAGGGGAAAAAAATCATTATTGAAAAAAATAGTTTGAAAAGATTAAATTTTTAGATGGAAACTACATTATCTTGCACTTAGTTCTACAACCAAATGATTAGAAAAAAATGGAAAGCAAGCAACCTTAAGAACTCTTGTAACCAAAAATGGAGGTGTTCAAAATCCTACACACAAGTAAATACAATGGCATAATGTTGGGAATCAATTGCATTGAAGCATTTCAAAATCAACATTTACATTCATGGACATTTGGTTACAATATTTTTAATCAACCTACCCATATTCATACTAGAAATTTTTAAAAGACCACACATTAAACTCTAACTTGTAGCTTTTTTAAAATTCAATTTCGTTTATTTCTTTAGTGAATTTTCCTTAATTTTTATTATCATAAAGATGACAATACAAACTACACATAATGCACTTGACAATTGTAACATTGAAAATTTAACACACAACATCTAAAACCATACAATTAACATTTCAATTACTACACTTTCACACATCCAATTTTTTTCATAACGTACATCCACAAATTTTCACCCTTGATGTTAATTATCAAATTGAAATACTCCCACCATACAAGTTTTGATTGTGACCAAAGTCATTAAAGAGGCAAGTAAACAACATTTACTAATCCTCAAACATATGTAGGGTTTATGCACTAGTAGGTGGTTCATTTTTTCAAAGAATCAGAATTCACATGTCCATTTTGCAATATTAAACTAGTACTTTAATGTGGTATCATTGGTTATATGGTAATAAAGTCCATATTTTGAAAGCAATAATGTCCATATTAGTAAATATATAATTATTTTTGTAATCAAGTCATTTTTTTAGAAACAATTGACAATTTGTATTACTAGTTATAAGTTTCCAATTAAAGGGTACATTACAAAACTAGAAACTTTGACACCAAAAATGAGCCACCATATGGTATATTTACTCTACACTCAAGTCTTGCTTAAAAACAAACTCTCACATTGGAACATTTCACCTAAAAGACATTTAAATAATTGAGTTGATAATTTTTCCCTTAAAGAGGGGACATGAAATGTTAAAATTATATGCTACTTATGTTAAACAAGATACCATTTGGTGAAAGGAATATGATCATTTGTTCATTTGGATGGATAAATTATAGTTCATGCCAAACAAATAATATATAAATATGATTTTTGAGCCATTAACCATTCCCTTTCTTTCAATGCAACTAAAAGTAAAAGACAAATGATGAACATATGATCTACTTCTAAAGACCAAGTCATGTTTACATTTTTTATAGTCAAAATTTCCAAGTAAATGATGTGGAAAATTTGGAACTAATTCATGTATTAATTAACATTGGTTCATTTATTAACTTATTGATTGAATTTAACAACCTAGTATTGATTGAACTAATTAGTGGCCTTAATTCATTTATTAACCTATTAATTGAACTGATTAACAATATATACTTAAATTTTTTAGTACATATGTTATATTTTTATAAAAAATTAATATTGAAAATTAATGTTTACTTACATTAATTATCAATTGGTTTTCAAAATGAATATAACCTTATTATATATAATTAATGAAATTATAAAATTTACCCAACAACCAATATATGGCACCTTGTATTTTTATTCAAATATTTTCTAAATTTGACGCACCCCCAAACTCCTTGGTAGATTCAACTGTGAGTTTAAATGTGAAAACATTGGAAGGATAAGGAGTTGAGGCACGCTCCCTAGCTCATAGCACTTTAAGGGTAAAGGGGCGTGTTGAAGCTCCGGGATGGGGACTAGGAAGAGTGACAAGCAATTCAATTATTCACATGAACCTGCATAAACCAAACAACAAGTTGGTTAGCACATAGTTAGAGTATTTTTGGTGCACGAACGAACCATGGGCAAACATAGACTCACAAAACTCACCACATCCCAGACTTGAGGGAAGCCACCACCTTTCCCCTTATAGTATACTATTGTGCCTAGTCACAGGACTAGCACCTTATGAGCCATGGATTACAATACCACAAATTGTTAAGCTTTAGTTCCATAATTTTCCTTAGTATTAATGATTTGAATCCTGATAAACTTCCAAGTAATAATTATTAAGAGTTGAATTAGCTTTTGGATAATTTAACGTAGAAGACTCTTTTATTTAAATTGATGCAAGGCTTAGTTAATTTTAGGACCTAGTAAACCTTTTAAGTGCATGATCCTTTTATGTTATAGAGAAGGGAAAAGGGATGTAGAATTAGATTTGATTTATTAATATATTGGGAATACAAGCCCATAATTAGCAATAACATCTCGCCATGACAATAGTAGGTTAGTCTGTAAAATAATCTTCAGGCACGAATGATGTACTTGAAAGATTTCTGAGATGTAGTCCTAATACATCTTAATTTAGTTTTCGCTTTTATCAGACTCTAAAATAAAATCAAAATCAAACTTAGGCATTAAACATTTCCACTTAAGTGGCCTTAGGTGAATTACAATTTAGTAAACAACTTTAAGGGGATAGATCATAATTGCAAAAACTCCAGAATGCGACAAATGGTGCGAGCTAAGTATTCGGCTTGATGCTCCATGGGAAGGGGATTGATTGGGCCTCGCAACCAACGATAATGGCCATCACTAGGAACCCAAGTTCAATAATGAAGATGAACATCGTCGTCTTCACGTTGACATTCTTTAAACCTTTCTAGTGCGGCTCCATAAGTAGGAACAAATTCTAAATAGATTGCTAAAGCATGTGGGTTAAGAGACAACCAACGATCCCATGTCGAACGATCGACTCGAGTGCGCACCATTTTTCTAAACGGTTCTTCTTCGCGCGACCGTTGAGAGACCTTCACGTCAAGCGATGTTTCTTCAAGCTCTTCCTTTTCTACTAGTGAAACTGGAGGATTTGAGGGTGTAGTGACATCATTTGCCATGACTAAATGTTCACCTACATCAACAAAAAAACCAAGAGGGTAGCAGAGATAATGTGGTACTTATGTTCAGAAGGGGTTGAGGTTCTTTTATTTAACAAATTAGGGTAGGTGTAAGGTGTGGGAAGGACAGTGGAACCTCATGGAAATTCGAACATCCTAGATTTAATGGAATCATCGAACCCTAATTTCGACGGTGGATCTAGAAGTATGTGGGGGTTTTGGTGATGTAATTTTTAATTCCAAGTTACTATGTACTACATAGTTAATTAGTGCATGGAAGAAAAAATAGGTAGGGGATATCAAAAGAGTAAATGGTATGCGGAATTGTTATTTCAACCATTGAATTGATTTAGTCAAGTAAGGTCTCAAGGATGTTTACTTGTTATTACCGATAGATTGTCCTAATAGTTAATTACTTGAAATAATAAGGATGAAGAAATAAGATGTGAGGGTCAACGGATGGAAATGATAAGGATCAAACTCAAAAACCTCATCAAGATATCCAAAATAAGGGGAAGGATGAGTCCTCCAATCCCATTAGTCATGAGGATTATCATCCTATTTGATTAGAGGATGGAATTTTTTTTGTGTCTCATTGGGCCCAAGAATTCTCATCCTAAAATCAATTGGAAGGCAAATCATTCTCAATTTTCATTGGCTCTTGAAGGATGAGGGGGCCATTGATTGGAGGGAAGGATTTCAAAGCTTCCATTGGACAAAAAAAAAACCTCAAGGAAAGGTCATGGAGGCTTACAAAAGAAGAGAGGAATATTTTGTGTGGGAAGAAGAGGAAAAGAGGAGAATGAATGTGTGAGAAAAATATTAGTTCTTATGTGTGCAAGGGTTGTTCATGGAAAAGATGTGTGCAAGAAATAAACATGGAAGGAATTCCATGACAAACTTCTGGAGTTTTATTTCAAATAGTTGTTTCTCCCAAATCCACCGTTGGATTTGTGTCAAATTTAAAATAATACTCGTGTAGGAGGTGTAAAAGGTTCTTTTCAATTTTCAGCATCATCGGGGTTGCTGTAAGGGAGTTACACTTGCTGGAAGTAGAGGGTGTTTGTAGTGGAGCTCATGGAAGGATTTCCATGACAAAGCCTTTGGAGTTTATTTTCAAATAATTATTTCTCCCAAATGCATCGTTGGATTTGTGTCAAACTTAAAACAGTACTTGTGTAGGAGGTGTAAAATGTTCTCTTTAATTTTTAGCATCATTGGAGTTTTTGTAAGGGTGCTACACTTGCCGGAAATAGAAGGGGTTAAAATTGTCTGTTTTTTCCCTCAATCTAAGTAAAGTGATTTTTAGTCCCATGTTTAACTCTTGATCAAAAGAATAAAAACTTATAAGATTTTGTACCATGGCTCCTTTTAAGATTAACTTTTCAAAAATCTAATGCATGTTAGATTAGGATGTTATGTGTAGATGTTGGACACAACACATTAGATTCTTAGTGAATTTCATTGCATTATGTTGAACCACCGTACTTGTTAGATTACAACTACATAGTAGTTCCACTTCCAAGCGGGTTTGTGAGTGCATATCTTCATGTTAAGGGTGTGTAAGAATGCGTCACACACCCAAATGTCATTTTGTCCCGGGACTCCCATTTGGGAGTCCTAAAATTCCCAAAATTAGGATTCCCATGACTTTAAAGGCCCATAACTTTGTGTGCAAACCTTTGATTGAGGTGAGGTCTAAAGTAAAGTTATATTCCTTGTCAAGAGCTTCCCAACGGTATGTGGCACGCCACCTGCATGTAAGGAAGTCAAGACAATTCCCAACTTTTAGTGGTCGAGAGTCAAATTGACAATTTGATTCTCGGCCTTTCTTTTGGCCATAACTTGTGTTTTAATTACCCAAATGAGTCATGCAAACCCCTTTTAGACATCTATGTTCTAAGATCTTTTCAATGATATAAATAACGTCTTAATCCAATGAGTTTTGATCCTTGCAATCACCCTCTGAAAATTTGAAAGTCCATTGGGACTTTCATTCCCAAAGTGGGAGCTCATTTGGGAGTGTGGAGGTTCATTCCTTCACACTCTCTTGCACTCCTGGGAGCATGAAATGTGACTCCTAGGCTCACTCTTAGCCTACACCTTCGTAAACCAAAATTCAATGAAATGCATTTCCCCCTCCCCACCCCCCGTTTCAAGGTTTCACCAAAAATTAACTACAACATTATGACCACTTTTCAACTCATAAAACATGATGATTAAATCTAGCATCAACAAAAAAATAAATTCAACTTACACTTCCCCACCCATGATTTTCAAAAATATTCTCTCACAATGCCTCACTGAATCAAGGAATTTTTTAAAATTCCATCCTCATATGCTTGAGCTTTTCCTAATTACATCCATAAGAACTAACAAAAGGCAACAACACAAAAGGTTACATATCACCTCCTACATGTTACTTTAACTTACCCATAAAACAAATAAATAACACATGAACACTACAAAAAAAAAAAAAAAAAAACCAAGTGAGATAGATATTCTCCTACCAATGATTCATACCTCACCTTGTTGTTCATCCCACTTTTATTTTTGAAAATAACATCACCAAGATGCCATAATTTCACCACAAAAGCACTAAAAATAACTTGTCTTCATTATTAATCTTTGTGTAAAACCAACAAGTACTTTATTCAAAAAACCAAAAGCAAACAATACAATTTGATATTTCTAAAACTTTAACTCGCCAAAATAACAACCCAAGTTCTTGACCGGACATGTTATAGTTTGAACAATATTCATTAAATGCCTTGTTATCATTACCACCATCCCCATGTGTGAATGATGTTTTAATTGACTAAAACAACATAGGTCCCGATCTTAATATAAAATTACTAATTTTCCCTTAACAATTTTAAGCTAGGTTTTTTTTCTATGCCCAAAAGAAAAAAAATTCATGATCAAATTGATTTTGTTACATTCGATCCTACTCCCCTCAATACATTTTTACATGTAACCATGTGCCCAATTAAAAATGTAGGGAAGCACAAAACACCACATAAACACACATTCATGTCCCTAAAAAAAATCCTTAAATAACATGAAAAAATAAAAAAATGAACACAAACGGCTTTTTTGAAGCTTCAAAGAGCCATAAAGACAAACAACAAAAAAGGAAAAAAAAAAAAGGAGAGAGAGAGAGAAATAAAAGGAAAAGGGGTGGGGGCCGGTTAATCAACCCATGAAAAATAAAAATAAAACTAGAGGCAATTTAATTTTGGGTAGAAGCTTTGACCAAGCAGAATGTTTTTTAAACAACATAATTCACAAATTAGCCAAATAACATTGAGGTGTTTGTCAAGTTGCAAAGTTCACTTTGCAATTTGGAAGTGGACTTGGCAAGAATGTAAAGTCACAATAGCAAGGTGAACTTTGCAACTTGACAAAGTAGACTTGGGAAATAGGTAAAGCAAACTTGGCCAAATAGCCATAAGTAGCTTGGTACATGTTTAAAAAAAAAACATTCTTGAAAAAACCCAAACTTTCATGGTCACTAAAATATGTTAAGAACACATCACAAAATGAGACACATACTTCATATACACAAATTGGTACATAAAAATTTGCCCAAGTCTTATTGCATGAAAACAAATATTGTTTTCATGACAAAAAGACCTAGCTTCAAAGGTTTGTTAAACGAATTCTAAAGGTTGCCACTATGGCTACATCTATGCATGGTTAATATATTGGGTGCCAACCTTAAGTTTTTTTATAGTGGCTTTTATTGGCTAGCAGCCAAAAATTGAAGGTTAATTTTAGTTGTTGGATTTTTTAGGCTTCATTTTCTTTTAGCCATTTGAAGTTACACAAGGTGGGGTTATTTGGCTATTTTGAAATATCTAGGGGTGTTATTTGGCTACTTTGTAATTTCCAGGGGTTGTCATTAGTCTTTCCAAACACACAAACAAGTTTCAAAGTTCAGATTTCAAATACTACTTCAAGCTTAAGCTTGTACACAATCCCACAAAAACATAATCATTTGCTAGGGATTTGAACCCTTGCCCATTGCAAAGCAAATGACCTACAAACAATGTGACAAACACACGCTTGTTGAAAAAACAAATCAAACACATTAGTGTATTGTTGACATTCAACCATTCACTAGTCTGCCACATCTCACTCTTGTTGCACACACACATAACACAACAAAGTTATTTAGCCAAGGCAAAAAAAATGAAATGTTCAAATATGCATGGTGCATGCACCTCAATGTCTTAACCCACATCCAAACCCAAATTTCAACCCAAACAAATGCAAAATTATGAAAAAATGGGTAGATGCAAACTATAGTCGTTCAAAAGTGGTAAGAATCATATTTTTAAAAGTCCATATAAATGGAAAAAATAACACTAGAATGGAAAAAATGTTAAAAATCAATGTTTAATGGGCCCAATGTGGTCATTTAAAAGGCCAATGGAAGGTGAAGGAAAAACACCTTTTCACCTCTTCCCACTTTCCCCCCAACAAACTTTACTTAAACCTTCAATTTTTTCCTTTGACCTTACGGTTTTATTTTACCATGATTGTAGGCCGTCACTCACGCCTTTTTTTCCTTTTCCCCGATTTATAAATTACGATTGTTGTCGCAACCCCACTTGGAGAGAGTGTGAGGATGAAATTCACAATCCCAAAATTGGGACTTGGGAGTCCTCTAAGACTCTCGAAACTTTAGAGTTCGATCGCAAGGGTCAAAACACCTTGCATTGGGGTGTTCTTTATATCATTGAAAAGATATCAAAGTGCAGATGTCTAAAATGGCTTGCATGGGTCATTTGGACATCTATAGCACAAGTTATGGCAAAAAGAAGGGCCAGGAATCAAATTGGCAATTTGACTCTCGACCACTAAAAGTCGAGAATCAACCCGACCCCGGTGCATGCAGGCGGAATGTGACACATCGTTGGAAAGCTCTCAAGGAGGGTTACAAGTTTGCTTTAGATCTCATCTCAATCAAAGGTTTGAAAAAGGAATTATGACCTCGCAAACTTGTAAGAGTCCAAATCGGGACAATTTCGGGACTCCTTCTTGGGAATCCCAGGACAAAAAGCCATTCAAATGTGGGTGCCGTGGAGAGGCATGAAGAATACTATATGGTGGAAGGTGGTGGCTTCCCTCGAGTCCGGGCTGTGGTGAGTCTTGTGAATCTAAAATTGCCCATGGCTTGTCCTAGCACCAAGGGTGCTCTAGAAAGTGGACTAACTAACTTGTTGGTTGGTTTAATGCAGGTTCGAGTAAGTGAATAGCTTGTCACTCTTCTTAGTCCCATCCTGGAGTTTCAACACAACCCTTTACCCCTTGTAATGCTGAGAGTTGGGAGCATGCCCCAAGTTCTTCATAATTTCGCTATTTGAGTAACCTAGACCCATCTTGGGTCTAACTAAGAACTTGGGAACATGATTTTGATTTTGATTTTGATTTGACCTTTTTCCTTTTTTTGAAATTATGGTGTTGCACATGGTCACATTTTACAGGCCCCAAGCCACACAAGTGAATGAATAACTACCTCTGGAGTCATATTTAGATCTGACCCTAACACATCATCCTCATGATGAAAAACCCGAACTTCGAGAGGTGTGTGTTCGTCTTAAAATTGAACCCTTTCGAGCTTGGTACTATTGTATTTTTTTCGAGCTTTCATACATCGGTGATTTTGTTGCAAATCGACCCCGTTTCAAGTGATCAACCTTACACCGTTTGTGAAATTTGTTATGAAATTGAAATACTTCTATTTTCGCATGGTCTTCAATTCTCGATGTTGGACACTATCGTTGATTACGAGGTCCGATTCGTCGACTATTTCTTAATAGCAAGGTGGACTACTTAGTTCGCACCATTCGACGCATCTTAGATTGCTTGCAGTTATGAACTATCATTATGACATAGTCTAAGATTTTACATGTATTTACAGCTCCTCGTTGAGCTCATTCATAATCTAAATAAATGTTTTAATCATTATGAAACTCCTATCGCCATTGGCACACTATCACACTATCTATTTAATTGTTAAGTTGTTTCGAATTAATCTTATGTTCATATGGTTTGAAGATTGTTCTATTTCTATTGGACCTTCTATTAACACCCCTTCAACTGCTTCATGAATTTCAAACATCCTTATTACCCACTAAGTATTAGAACAAGGCCAATGTTGTGCTGGACACCTCAAATTTTGGTTTCTACTTCTACCCCCAACCCTTTAGAGATTTCTCACCCTTAATTATGCAATAGAGTTTTTACAACTATGGTTACCAACTTTTTGTTGAAGAAAATAACTAACCCAACATCTAACTCATTAATAACGCATTTCAAAAAAGAAAACAACCCCTCCCCTCACCAAGCACATTCTTCATTCCCTATTAAATTGCTAAAATCCCCTAATAAGCTTACCACACTCAAATAACCCTGATGCAACTCTTAAAAATTGAAACTACCGCACATGGTTGTGTTGGTATAGCTCACATTAACCCCTCCAAATGGACTTTGATGTAGTGTAACCTAAACTTGAATTCTTGGTGGGAGTTGTGTTAGATGATGGTGGTGCTGTAGACATTTGATAGTATCGTCGTGAAAATCGTGAACTCAAAGAAATTAGCTCAAATGATTGTGTGTTACTTCGTAGCTAATACCTTGGCTTTAGTTGAGCAATAGTGCTTTCATCATCTGAAGACATGGTGTTGTCCCATGCCCCAAAATTTGTTAACAATATAGAACATTAATTACAAAGTTCTTACACAACCATGCAATTAAATGTAACTATAATGGAAATTAAAATGTGAAGTGCTTAAGAAAACATACCCTAATCAACTTTCAGTTTTTGTAATCACTAGTGCTAAATGACGAAATAAAAGAAGAACAAATAAAAATTTATGTATTAATAAAATTACGTAAGTGTATGTATTAATACGAGAATATGTAAATGTATGTATTAATTAATAAATAATAATATTAGTATTTTATTTTATTTTTTAAAAAAAAGTTGGTGGATGGATAAAAGTCCAACGAACAGAAGTTTGACGAACGGAAGTCTAATGGGTGGAAGTCCATGGACGAAAGTCCAATGAGCGGAAGTTCGTGGACGGATGGAAGTCGAAAGTCACGGCATTGTAGAACACCCGTGAGCTTCGCAACGATGGCCAAAGTTCGTGGATGGATGGAAATCGAAGGTCACGGTGTTGTAGAACGCTCGTGAACTTCGCAACGATGGCCAACGGTAACGTGATGTTATAAGCTCTTGGTGCTACAAGCTTGTTGTTCTACAAGCTCGCAACATTGCAAGTTCACGACGATGGCCGATGGCAATGTAACGCAACAACCTTATAAGCTCTCAACGGTGCAAGCTCATGGCACTATAAGTTCACCACTCTGTAAGCTTGTGACGGCACAACAAGAGTTGTAACTCATGGCGTTGCAAGCTCGTGGCGCTATTCTACAACGATGGCAAACAACGCTACAAAAAAATTTGGTTTCGTTCTTCCTAGCTCCTTCAATCTTGGTGTTGTTGGTTGGCAAAGGTGTAACAGCATAGGCTCTTTCCAATAACCGTAACATGAGCAGCAACAACACGAGAATTCAAGAAATTCAAGAATTCAAAACCAATAGAATTCTACCGCTTTTAACATTAAGTAGCAAAAAAGAGTTTTTTTAGAATTGAATTGCAAAGAAGGAAAGAACATGTAGTGTATGTAGACAATGGCGTGTAATGGCCGTCATGAGCATCTAGGAATCCAATCTAATTATGGAAGAAACTCTTTTAACAAAAGAATTCTAGAAAAACTAAAAAGAGAAGGGAAAGGCTTAGCCTTTTATATAGCCGCCAACAAGATGAAACCCTAAACACCTAATAACATATAATCACCTTAAGACATACATTAACCCTAAAAGGCATGATGGAAATACCCATAACCAGCCATCATGTATGAGGCCATGTATTCACATGACAAATTTGGCAAAATTTTGTTAAACTTCATTAAACTTGGTTAAATTAGGTTATTTATGTTAAAGTTGGCTAAATTTGGTTAAGTTTCATTAAAATATATTATTTAAGTTAAAATTGGCAAAACTTGGTTATAATTTATTAAACTTGGTTATTCATGTTACATTTGAGTATAGTTAGATAGAGTAAGTTATTTAAATTAACTTTGGCTAAACTTGGTTAAAATTGAGTTCTTAGATTAAGCTTGGTTAAATTGACTAAATTAAATTACTTAAGTTAAATTGGGTTAAACTTGACAAAATCTAAGAAAATTAAGATATTTAAACAAAATTTGACAAAATAGAACTATTTAAGAAAAACTTGGTTTTTTGGGATATTTAGGTTAAACTAGGTTACATGGACAAAATTAAAGCAAAATTAAGTTATTTGTTAAATTAAATTAAACAAGTATATTTGGATTAAATAAGTCTATTTAGAACAAATTTATAAAATAAAATTAATGCAAGTTAATTTAAAAAATTAAATTAAGGTTAAACTTAGAGGTTTAATTCAATCAAATTAAATCTAGAAGTTAACATAGGTTGAACCAAATCTAAACTTACATTAAACATAAGCCAATTTATACTGAATCTAGCCACCTGTTCACATTTATTTTATTTTATTTTATAGTTGGTCCAATAAGGTCAACTTTGTTCAACATGATTATTAATTGTGTAATCATAATTTATAATCACATAATTACCTATAGTCATATTTATAGTCATGT
>Ga0209611_10009841_pt1 | contig 14307 bp, 9 predicted proteins | sample S1TSphgellanicum_3_FD_187693 | JGI IMG/M metagenome (GOLD analysis project Ga0209611, IMG submission 187693) | Host-associated microbial communities from peat moss isolated from Minnesota, USA - S1T2_Fc - Sphagnum magellanicum MG (SPAdes) (version 2) | ecosystem: Host-associated > Plants > Peat... | reverse complement strand
CTGGCGCGACGTGCGCACCGCCGTCGGGCTGGTCAGCGCGAGCCTCGGCCAGCGCATCGAGCCGGAACAGACCGGGCGCGAGGTCGTCCTCTCGGGGCGCGAGGCGCAGATCAATTTCTGGGGGCGCGTGCCCGTCGTGGAGGAAAAACAGGCCGCGCGGGTCTTGCGTCAGGTGCGTGCGAGTCATCTTGCCAATCGGCCGTGGCGTTATCTTTCCCAGGGCGAACGCCAGCGTGTGCTGATCGGACGCGCGTTAATGGCGCGTTTGCGCATGCTCTTTCTCGACGAACCTGCGGCAGGACTCGACCCCGTGGCGCGGGAGGATTTCCTCAAGTTCCTCACCGTGCTCGCCAAAAGCCGTCATGCGCCCACGCTGGTTTTGGTGACGCACCACATCGAGGAAATCGTGCCCCTCTTCACCCACGTCCTGTTGCTACGCGGCGGAAAAACGCTTGTCGCCGGCGCCAAGCGGAAGGTGCTCTCCTCGCATAGTCTCTCCGCCACCTTTGGCGCGCCCGTCGCCGTGCGCCGCACCGGAGCTCGCTATCGGCTCGAAGTGGGGCGCCACGCGGGATCGTTTGCCCGGACCCGCTGACGAGCGCCGCGCAACTCGGTTGGGTTACCGGCGAGCTTTTACTGTCCTCAATCGAAAACCGCCCTCCGCAGGAGCGCACGATCCGAATTGCATTTGTCGAGCCACTCAGACAACATTCCCGTCTCGGTCGACGCGGGCGTAGTTCAATGGTAGAACGGTAGCCTTCCAAGCTACACACGAGGGTTCGATTCCCTCCGCCCGCTCATTTCTTTTGTTGGGAATCAACGACTTGCAATAGTCGGGATCGAAAATCTGAAAAATCTGAAAGATTTTTCCGGATTTTTGCTTTTATGGCGGCGGCTTTTTTCGACATTTCGCAGCCTTTTTCCTCTGCGCTAACGTGCGGGAATTTGGCTCTCCCCTGAAAAAATCGTCCTGAAGCGGCAAAATTAACTTACGCCGCCTCAACGCTTTTGAATCTCGCAGTGACCAGATCACGACGAGAATGGTCCAAAGACTGGATGCGCTCCCGTACAATTTCGGGGTTGATCAACCCACACGTGATGGCGGTTTTCACAAACGCCAAATCCTTTTCCCGGCCGGCGGCCAGCTTGCTAGTTTGTCGGGTGGCACTTGGCTCATACTGTTCCGCAGATGGCGACATCGAGACCGAGTTCGGCCATCGCGGCGGCTTTGGTGTAGAGCCCATTTTTGGCGGCGGTCTTGTCGGGCGCGTAGACAACCTGGATGTGGTTGCTCTTATGACGCGCCATCATCTGGTCGCGGGAAATGCCCTGCAGCACCGCGTGCATGATCGGCCATTGCGGCGTGGTGAGTTGCCAGCGCTCGTTGGTTTCCGCTTCGGGAAGCTTGACGACTTCGGCCAAGCCGGTGTCGAACTTGAGTTTGCCCTTGTCGACATAAACGCGGCTCCAAACGGTCCAGCCCGGTTTGCTGATGCCCTTGACGGTTCCGCCGCCGAGGCGGAAGTACATTGCGGGCTGTCGTTCGCTGGAAGTGCCCTTGTAACCGCCGATGAAATGCGCGGGCGGCGCCGCGCCGGAAATGAGGAACACCCAGACGTAAGCATCAAGATTCTTGTCCTTGAAGTGACGGCCCCAGCGCAAATCATGGAGCGTATTTTCCGGCGGATAGCCGAGTTGGCGCCAAAGCTTGTAGGTGATCACGCCGTCGAGTCCTGCGCATTCATCGACTTCATTGAAATGCGGCAGCGCTTCGCCCTTGAAGAGTTCCTTGCCCGTTGTTTCATCGAAAACAGGCGGGCGGCTCACATTATTGAGCAGGCCTTCGACGAGATCGGACGCAGGCGTGAGGTCCTTGAGGCCCTGCTGGTACTGGATACCGATGGTCGACGCGCCGAACTCGGCCGCGATGCGCACGGCGGCAATGTACATCTTGCACTGCTGGAGAATCTGCGCCTCAGTCAGCTCGGTGGCCTCGTCCTTGCCGAGGTTGAATTTCATGCCCTTGGCCAACAGCCAGTCGTAAACCGCGCGGGCTTCGTCATCCTTCACGGTCAGCATCTTCGCGTAGAGCGACGATTGGCTGAGCCGCTCCTTGAAAACGCCCGTAGGGTGAAGCAGCGCGTCGGGAATGATGGCGTTAAACATGCCCATGCAGCCTTCATCAAAGACGCCCATGATCAGTTTTTCGTGTTTGAGCTTCTGCGCGAATGCTTTTCCTGCTTTCGCTGCGGAAGCAGGCACCTTCACCTTGGCGAGCGGCTTTACATGCGAGGTGTCGTGCTTGACCTTGCCTGTCTTGAGCCATGAGCGAAGGTTCTTCAGGAAAAATTCGTCAGTAAAATCTTCGCTCCAGAGCGAGCTATAAACGATGCCCTGCTTGGTCATGGAGCCGTTGAGATTGAGCATCCCCACGAGACCGGGCCAGGTGCCGCTCCAATTGGCGACAGTAAGGATCGGTCCCCTATGCGTACTCAGGCCGGCAAGAAGATGATGGCTATATTGCCAGACGGCCTCGGCCACGATGAGCGGGGCGTCGGCTGGAATGTCGCGGAAAACTTCCATGCCATACTTCTGGCTGTCGATGAATCCGTGGCCTTTGGCCTTGTCGAAGCCATGGGCGCGCTTGACCTGGTAGCCTTCTTTGCTGATGGCGGCGATCAGGTCCTTTTCAAGCGCCTCCTGGGCAGACTGACATTTTTGGTTGGCGGAGGCACGAAGATCGCCGCTGGCGACGAGATAGATGGTTTTGTTTTTGGAAGGCATATGGGGTTGGCGTTGAGTTTAGACCGGCAGGCCCCGACGCGCCCGCTGAATCGGCGAGGCATCGGTGACCAGTTGAAGCTTGGATGTCCACAGCGATAGGAATACACCCGTCTCTCGTCGAGTAGCGATGGAATCATCAGGTTGTTGAAGCTATTGCGGATTTTCAAGGCACTGGTCTTAGTGAATTGTATCGTAATTGAGAGAGAGACATTATCGACGCAGTGCGTATTTTGCAGAAGTTGCTAGTTTCTCTAACGTAAGAGCATTATTTCTTAAATCGAGAATCTTTTGCTTATATTCTCGGCGAGTCTCCAGTCGTAGCTACGTTACCAGCAAGTGACAAAGCCGGACGGCAAAGGAATCCCAAGCCACTTTCATGTGAATGGATTTTAAAAATTATAGGATTGAAGTCAATCATTCGTGCCGGCTCATGTCTTGAAAACAAGGCCTTAAATGGCCGCGAACCCGATATGGCTGGCGCTGGATGTGCCCTTGGTCATTAAATATGCGGGCCGAACAGCGCGGAAATTTTGCCGATTCGAATTATACCGGTTAACCAGCTTGCGGAGAGGGTGGAGAAGCGGCATCAGTGATTGCGTTGAGATTGCTCTACGGTTGCCTATGACGCCACGGTACTTATCTGGGCGATGAAAGAGTTGGCACTGAGACCGGAGGGTAGGCTTGAGAGGGGCAGAACAAGCAATTCGCGACTAAGGGAATATCCGCCTCTTGCGGGAAACTTTCGCTCCTAAAACGCCCTTCAGGATAGCCAAAGTTTTGGAGGCCGAATCATCCTAGAGCTGCCCAATCGATTTTGCCCAAAAAAAGCGGATGATTCTCTCGGAAGAGTAAAATTACTATCTTAGAAGCTTCTGCGGACATTTAGCATTGAAGTTATGCACATTCCTTTCAGTCGAAGTTCCCGCAATATAAATTTTCAATATTCTTTTCGCATGAAAGAAAATGCTTATTGGGTGAGGTGGCTATTCGTGGGCATCATAGCATCAGTTCTTACGCCTGCCTTGGCGACAGCAGACCCTTCCCTAAATACGATTACAGCCATCGATTTAAAAAAGCTAACAATCGAAATTCAGGCTCCAACGCATAGCCTGCCTACTTTGTATTTGCTTTCTTCTGAAACGACAGTGGAGATTCATGGCGAAGGTGCTTCCTTAAGTCAGTTGACGACCGGAATGTTGGTTCGCAGCTTTCGTCTTGGATCAAGCGCCGAGCCGCCTCAAGTTCTAGAGGATATCGACATCCCGTAGCGGGCCTGTCAACAGCTTGAACGCGGCCTTCCGCATCTACATCCAGCAGGACAAGTTTCCAGAGCAATTCGGTGCTGACGTGCCAGAACCGGAGGCAAGACTGAGGAGAGACTTCCGATTGCGAGGTTTAACGCTCCTGGCAACCGAGCAGGTCGCATTAGCGCGTCTAATGTAAAAATTAGAAATCTACCTGTTTTAGGCTTAATTTTCTCTAGAAGAATGGTATAAGGCGTACAAGTTTCTTGGTTTCGGTGACCTGAAGGCAGCATCTCCCTGAACGCCAGATAGCCGCCGTTAATCACGCGAGGAACACAGATGAGTGGCCCTAAATCTCTTCCAACGTATCGGAGCATTTCACTTGCTAATACGGCTCTGGAATCACGTTTAAGAGGGACAACGAATAGTTTGGAAGTAGCGTCTCGGAAATTAAAATCCGAGATGGTTCGGCGAAAGGGTTTTCAAAAGTCCCTGGCGAAAAGCGAGCGGCATTACAGCGTGCTTCTGAATCAATCGCGCCAGATGCAGGAACATCTGCGACAACTGACGCATCAGATCCTGACGGCGCAAGAAGAAGAACGACGAGATATAAGCCGCGAGTTGCATGATGAGATCGGTGAGACGCTAACCGGAATCAATGTCCGTCTCGCTAATCTCAAGCGTGAAGCCGCATTAAACACCAAAGGAATCACCGCGAAAATTGCTCGCACCCAGTTACTCGTAAAAAGATCGGTTACAATCGTGCATCGTTTCGCCCAGAAGTTAAGGCCCGCCCTTCTAGACGATCTCGGACTCGTTCCAGCTTTGCATTCGTTCATCGAGGGTATGATGGAGCGCACGCAAATTCCGATTAAGCTGATTTACTTTGAGGACTTGGAGCTTTTAGATTTAAAAAAGCGAACCGTTTTCTATCGGGTGGCCCAAGAAGCCCTAACTAATGTGGCGCGGCATGCTAAAGCCAAAGCGGTTCATGTTATTTTTCTCAAACGTCGACGATCTGTTGTAATGGAGGTCAGAGATAATGGAATGGCGTTTAAGGTTGAAAGTGTCATCTTCGCCAAAAAGAGCAAACACCTTGGGATTCTTGGAATGCGAGAGCGAGTCGAAATGGTTGGAGGGACTTTCAAGATCGAATCGGTGCGCAAACGGGGTACAGTTATATCAGCAGAAATTCCCTTTAAGTTTGCCGGTAAAAACTGAACTCTTTCATGACCACACCGATTACGGTTGTTTTAGCGGAGGACCACATGGTCGTCCGAGAGGGCCTGCGTCTGCTGCTGGAGGGGGAGGGCGATATCCAAGTCGTGGGAGAAGCAAAGACTGGACGAGAAGCCGTTCAACTGGCGAAAGAATTGCGCCCGGACGTGGTGATCATGGACATCGCGATGCCATTGCTCAACGGGGTCCAAGCGACGCGACAAATTCTTCGAGATCATTCGCAAGCCAAGGTGCTGATTTTATCCGCATACGCCGACCCTGTTTATGTCGATCAAGTTATCGGTATGGGGATCGCAGCTTATCTGGTCAAACAAACGTCGGCGGAAGTTCTGGCTAAAGCTGTTCGCAAAGTGCGATCGGGTGAAAAGTTCTTCAGTCCTTCCGTCTCTAAATATCTTGAAACCAGGAATGGAATACGGCCATCGCAGAAGGGGCGTTCCACCAAGTACATCGTCTGTTTAAGCCCGCGCGAAGCGGAACTCCTTCAGCTCGTCGCTGAAGGACACGGTAACAAGCAAATTGCCTCGGAGTTGTCTATAAGCGTGAAGACTGTCCAAAAGCATCGGCAGCATCTCATGGAGAAACTCGATATTCATGAAACCGCAGGGCTGACTCGCTACGCCCTGGCCCATGGCCTCACCTAGCATGGGGGTTCGTTGCCAGTTCCTTCACCCGACAACCAGACAGGATTTATGAAATCCTTCCAATGCTGTAGGCCATCGGATCGATGCACTTTCGGCTTCTTAGCGACATGGGGCATATACCCCATAGCGCGGAATCGCGAATGTTCCTACATTTGGAACAGTGAACTCCAGTGACTCCTTCAATACACGACGCCTGCCCGCTTTGAAGAGCGCCGCAAAATTAGCCACGCCGAGTAATGAGAGCGAGTTTAATATAACGCAAGAATTGTCCGCTTTCGGCCAGGAGACGGGCATCGAACAGGCCGAGTCGAGAACGGACCAGGCCAATACTCGGACAGTGCAAGCGGAAGCCCGAACAGATCAGGCTAACATCAGGACGGAACAAGCAGAGGCCAGGACCGATCAAGCCAATACTCGAACGGAGCAAGCCGAGGCCCGGACAGATCAAGCTAATACCCGGACCGAACAGGCGGAGGCGAGGGATCAAGCCAATACCCGAACGGAACAAGCGGAAGCCCGAACAGATCAAGCTAACACCAGGACGGAACAAGCGGAGGCAAGGACCGATCAAGCCAATATTCGCACGGAGGAAGCTGAGGCCCGGACAGATCAAGCCAACACGCGGACCGAACAGGCGGAGGAGAGAAGTGTTCAGGCCATACTGGCTTCCGAACTCCGTTATCGCCGCCTGTTTGAAACGGCGCAGGACGGCATTCTCATTCTCGACGCCGAAACCGGTCAAGTTGTTGACGCCAACCCCTTCATGAAGGATCTGCTGGGCTATTCCCAGGAAGAATTTCTAGGCAAACACCTGTGGGAGATAGGACCGTTCAAAGGTGAGGCGGCATCCAAAATCGCCTTCGCCGAATTGCAGTTGGCTGACCGTATTCGCTATGAAGGCCTTTCCTTGGAAACGAAAGACGGCCTGCGCGTCGAGGTCGAGTTTATCAGCAATGCTTACCTTATGGATGAGAAACGACTCATCCAATGCAACATTCGCAATATTACAGAACGTAAACGAGCTGAGGCGGAGATTCTCCGACTTAACGAAACGCTCGAGCAAAGAGTGCTGGAACGTACGAAGCAGTGGGAAGAAGCCAACACACAATTGGAAGAGGCCAACAAAGAACTGCAAGCCTTCAGTTATTCCGTTTCCCACGATCTGCGCGCGCCCTTGAGGCATGTGTTGGGTTTTGTGGACCAGCTTAAAAAACAAGATGGGCCATCACTTTCAAAAAGCGGTCATGAATGTCTAATCACCATTGCCCAGGCAGCTTTGCGGATGGGAAATTTGATTGACGATCTTTTGACTTTCTCCCGCGTCGGGCGAGCGGAGTTAAAAAAAACCGAGGTTGATTTGAACCAATTGGTCGTAAACGCCCTGAAGGATTTTCAAGTTGAAACGAAAGAGCGAAAAATAATTTGGCAAATACCACCATTGCCACTCGTGCGGGCTGACAGTTCATTGCTTCGGATGGTGCTGGTCAACCTGATCTCCAATGCTGTGAAGTTTACGGCTTCGCGGGCCGAGGCTAAGATTGAAATTGGCTCGTCAGACGCCACCGAAGAAACGGTGATATTTATTCGCGATAACGGCGCGGGATTTAATCCGAAATACTCCAAGAAGCTTTTTGGTGTTTTTCAACGCCTCCATAGCAACGAAGAATTCGAGGGCACTGGTATTGGCTTGGCAAATGTTCAGCGAATCATCCACCGGCATGGGGGGCGGACCTGGGCGGAGGGCGTGGTGGACTCCGGGGCAACTTTTTACTTTTCACTGCCAAAAACGACTTGAATCATTATATGAATTTAAAACACATCCTGCTTGCTGAAGACGATCCCCGCGACGCGAAGCTTACCCTCGCGGCCTTGGATGAGTTTAACCTGGCCAATGAGGTCTTCGTCGTTCACGACGGCGAAGCGGCGTTGGATTATCTCTATTGCCGTGGAAAATTTGAAAAACGAGAGGGTGGTAATCCCGTCGCCATCCTGCTTGATCTTAAGATGCCAAAGGTCGATGGTCTGGAAGTTTTGGAGACCATCAAGGCCGACAGTCATTTGAAGTCCATACCCATTGTAATGCTCACTTCCTCGCGTGAAACCCCTGACTTGACTAAGTGTTACGGCCTCGGGGTCAACGCTTATGTGGTAAAGCCGGTCGATTTTGGTGAGTTTGCCAAGGCCGTCAAACAGCTTGGCATTTTTTGGGCTGCGGTTAACGAACCTCCTCCCCAGACGGGAAAGGAAGGAAAGTCGAAAAAGAGCGAGTAAGCATTGGCGAAGAAAAGATGAAATCCCCGCTTCACATCCTGCATGTCGAAGATGACGCAAATGATTGCGCACTCGTCCAATCGACTCTGAAAGCCGGGGGTATCACTTGCTTGACCACCCGTGTTGAAACCGAGGAGGGTTTTGTAACGGCGCTGGAACAAGGTGGGATTGATTTGATTCTTTCGGATTATACGATGCCGGCCTTTGACGGGTTGTCCGCATTAAAAATTGCCCACGCCGCTAAACCTAACCTCCCTGTGATTTTCGTGTCCGGGACACTGGGAGAAGAACGGGCCATCGAATCGTTAAAGTCGGGTGCTACGGACTATGTCTTGAAAGAAGGGCTGTCGCGGCTCGTCCCGGCTGTACGCCGTGCTATGCATGAACTTGAAGAACTCGGCGAACGCCAACGACTCGAAGCGCAGCTTATCGAGGGCCAAAAGATGGACGTGATCGGCCAGTTAGCCGGGGGCGTGGCGCACGACTTTAATAATATCCTCGCGGTGATCATGGGATATTGCCATTTGCTCAAATCGGATAACATCTCTGCCAGTGATCAGCTAAAATACACGGACGAGATTCAACTCGCCTCAGAACGCGCCGCCGGCTTGACGCGACAGCTTCTCGCATTCAGCCGAAGGCAAACGGTGCAACCCGTCCTGCTCGACCTCAATGACGTAGTCAAAGGTATGAACCAAATGTTGCGCCGGCTGATTGACGCAAATATTGAGATGACGCTTGTTCTCGGAGAAGGAACCGGACGCATCCATGCTGACTCGGGTTATGTTGGGCAGGTGCTCATGAATCTCGTTGTGAATGCACGGGATGCCATGCCCTACGGTGGGAAACTTGTCATCGAAACTGCCGATGTGACGGTTGAAGAAAACTACGACTATTTACCCTTGGGCTTGTTTCCCGGGGACTACGTCAGGCTCCGTGTCAGTGATACGGGGACCGGGATGACCGATGACGTGAAAGCGCGCCTGTTTGAGCCGCTTTTTACGACCAAGCCGCCTGGAAAGGGCACTGGTTTGGGATTAACAACTTGCCAGAATATTATCCACCAATCCGGCGGGTTTATTGACGTCCGCAGCGAAAGCGGCATAGGCACGACATTTCACGTCTATTTTCCCCGCCAGCCGGGAGCTGTTGTCGCGAAAGCTCAGTCTACAGCACCGAGTGTATTGACTCTGGGCACGGAGACGCTGTTGGTCGTCGAAGATGAACCTGCCGTGCGGCATCTGGCCTGCACGGTGTTGAAAACACACGGGTATCATGTGTTGGAAGCAAGTAACGGTGTTGAAGGAGTGCGCGTGGTTGGCGATTACAAGGGACCTCCGATTCGCCTGGTGATCGCCGATGTCATCATGCCGCTCATGGGTGGGAAAACGATGGCGGAATTGTTAAAATTGACCAATCCTGATATAGAGATCCTCTTTACGTCGGGCTATCCGGATGACGCCGTCATGCGCCATGGCGTGCTTGACCCCAGTTTTGGTTTCTTAGGCAAACCCTATTCGCCCGCCATTCTCGCCCGCAAAGTTCGGGAAATGCTCGATAGCGGACGTGGAAAGTCCTCTGACGCTACCATGATCGAACATCAACAGCAGCGACTCGACTTATGAGATGAACCTGTCAGAGAAGGCATAAATGAAAACCCCCCTCCATATCCTTCATTTAGAAGACGATCCCAACGACGCCGCGCTGGTTCAAACCGCACTGAAGGAGGGAGGAATCGAATGCACGACCACACGTGTGCAAACTCAGGACGAGTTTATCGCGGAGCTCGAGCACGGCGATGTCGATCTCATTCTTTGGGATTATTCTCTGCCCGAGTTCGATGGTCTGTCGGCCTTGAAAATTGCACACGCAGGCCAACCTCACCTGCCGGTGATCTTGGTTTCGGGGACGCTGGGCGAGGAATTGGCCATCGATTCGCTCAGGTGCGGTGCAACGGACTATGTTTTAAAGGAGCGCCTTTTTCGCTTGGTGCCCGCAGTACGCCGCGCCATGCAGGAAGTGGAAGAACGGGCCGAACGCAAACGGCTCGAAGAGCAGTTTATTGAAGCGCAAAAAATGGAAGGAATCGGCCAACTCGCGGGAGGCATCGCTCACGACTTTAATAACATTCTTTCCGTCATCATCGGTTACAGCGATTTGATTACATCAGACGTTTCCAAAGATAGTCCATTGCACAATTACGCGGAGGAAATTCGGCAGGCAACAAGACGTGCTGCCGGTTTGACGCAACAACTTCTGGTCTTTAGCCGCAAACAAACGGTGCAGGCTGTCGTGCTTGATCTCAACGAAGTAGTTGAAAGCATGGAGAAAATGCTGCGCCGGCTGATTGACGAAAATGTGGAAATGACCATAGCGCCCAAGAAACAAATCGGACGCATCAAGACGGACTCCGGCTATGTAGGCCAAGTGCTCATGAATCTTATTGTCAATGCCCGTGATGCTATGCCGAATGGTGGTAAAATCACCATTGCAACCGAGAATGTAACGCTTGATGCAAGTTATGCGAAAGCGCATGCAGGAAGTGTTCCCGGCGACTATGTCATGCTCAGCGTCAGTGACACGGGCTGCGGGATGACCGAGGAGGTCAAAGCGCACGTGTTCACGGCGTTCTTTACGACGAAACCCCCGGGCAAGGGGACAGGCTTGGGATTATCCACCTGCCAAACGATCATGCAGCACTGTGGTGGACATATCGACGTTTCAAGTAAAGTCGATAAAGGCACAACCTTCAGGTTCTATTTTCCGCAAGTTGATCAGCCGCTGGAAGTCGCTTCGCGTTCCATCTTGACCGGACCCTTACCGCGCGGGACAGAAACCCTCCTGGTCGTCGAGGATGAGCCTGCCGTGCGGCATCTGGCCCGCGGCATACTTGAACTTCAAGGTTATAATGTTCTGTCGGCCTCCAACGGGCATGATGCCCTGCACGTGGTACGCAGTCGCAAGGGGGAACCCATTCATTTAGTCATCACGGACGTCATCATGCCCCTGATGAGCGGCAAGGTGATGGCGGAGTGGCTCAAAACAACTTATTCCGATCTCAAGATCCTCTTCACCTCGGGCTACACGGACGCCATTGCCAACCACGGAGTGTTGGACGCCGGAATTGAATTTCTGCCCAAGCCGTATAATCAAGCGAGCCTTGTCCGCAAGGTGCGCGAGTTGCTGGATGGGCAGCGGGCTTAAGATCAGGCGGGGCTTCAATCACAGGAAGGATCTCGACGGATCGAAGTCGGTGAAAACCAAGTTTGACGAACTTCTCGAATCGGAACCCTATTTATGGCGGATTTCTTGCATCGTCTCTTTTCTGCCGATGGATTCATGCCGCATGGAATGTGCTATGAGTGGGACCCTGCCGTTATTTGGCTTCACGTTGTTTCGGACGGACTTATCACGATCGCCTACTATTCCATTCCGCTTACGTTGCTGCATTTCGTCCGTAAACGCAGGGACCTCCAGTTTAGCTGGATTTTTGTTTGTTTTGCCGTGTTTATCGTCGCGTGCGGAACGACGCATCTCATGGAGGTATGGAACATCTGGCATCCCCTCTATTGGCTGTCGGGCGGCATCAAGGCGGTAACGGCGGCCTTCTCGATTATCACGGCCATCCTGCTCGTGCGTTTGATTCCCAAGGCCCTTTCCTTACCCAGTCCGAGTGATCTGCAAAGAGCTAACGAAGCGTTACAGGTGGAAATACGCGAGCACCAAAAATCCGAGGAGGCGCTGCGCTTGCTCAAGTCAGCCGTCATGCAGGCTACTGAATCAATCCTCATCACGGACGCGAATCTGGACTTGCCCGGACCAACAATACTTTTTGTAAATCCCGCATTCACGAGGATGACCGGCTACACCGAGGAGGAGGCCATCGGGAAAACGCCTCGGATTCTTCAGGGGCCACGCACCGACAGAACCGTTTTAAATCGACTCCGAGCCAACATGGAAAGCGGTGAAGTATTTAAAGGTGAATCCATCAATTACCGTAAGGACGGCAGGGAGTTTGTTTTGGAGTGGCAAGTTGCGCCCATTCTCAATTCAGAAGGTAGGACGACGCACTATGTGGCCTTTCAAAGAGATATTACCGACCGAAAGCGAACCGAAGCGCGATTCCGTCGCTTGGTTGAATCAAATGTGCAAGGCGTCATTTTTTGGAATTCCAGGGGCGAGATCGCCGGGGCAAACGACGCTTTCCTGCGCATGGTGCGTTCTAATCGGGAAGACTTGGAGGCTGGCCGCGTTAATTGGATGACGCTGACACCGCCGGAATACGCGAGCCTCGACCAACACGCCCTTGAGGAAATTGCTGCGAACGGATCTTCCGCGCCGTACGAGAAAGAATACCTTCTCAAGGACGGCACGCGCTTGCCCGTCCTTTTGGGCTCTGCTGCTTTTGAGGATGACCGCAATGAAGGGGTTTCCTTCGTGCTTGACCTGACCGAGCGCAAACGGCTCGAAACCCAATTGGTTCAATCACAAAAAATGGAGACTGTGGGCAAACTAGCAGGTGGAATCGCGCACGAGTTCAACAGCATTCTGACCGCCATCATCGGACAGAGCGAATTTTTGTTAAGCGATCTTCCGCCAGGCAGTCCTTTTGCCAAGAATGCAACCGAAATAAATAAGGCCGCTGTCCGCGCGGCGAGTTTGACCCGACAGCTTCTAGCTTACGGACGTAAGCAAATCTTCCAACCTGCCCTGCTCGATCTGAACTCCTTACTCGCCGACATGGAAGATGGCTTACGGCATTTAATGGGCCAGGAGATAGATGTCCGATTCGCTCCCGCCTCCGATCTTAAAGCTATTACAGCGGACGTTGGACAGATTGAACAAGTCATTATGAACATGGCCCTCAACGCGCGCGATGCCATGCCCAACGGCGGCAAATTCACCTTGGAAACCGCAAACATTTCATTCGATCAAGACAGCGTGGGACGATATCCGGAACTAAAGCCGGGCCATTACGTGATGCTGGCGATCTCAGACACCGGCACGGGAATGAGCGAGGAAGTTAAGGCGCGCGTTTTCGATCCGTTTTTTTCGACTAAAGGCGTCGGTCAGGGGACTGGCTTGGGCTTATCGACTTGTTACGGCATCATCAAACAAAGTGGTGGGCATATCAGCGTGTATAGCGAACTTGCGCGAGGCACAACCTATAAAGTTTATCTGCCACATGTAGAACATACAGCGGTGCGTCCGATTGCGCCACTTGCCTCGAATGATTTACCTCATGGGACAGAGACCATATTATTGGTGGAAGACGATATTGCCTTGCGTGAGATGGCTGAAATGTTGTTGAAACGCCTGGGATACACAGTTTTGTCAGCGGCCAATGGCATAGAGGCCTTGAGCTTGAAACAAGAGCGCAACGTCGGTCACGTTGATTTGTTATTCACCGATATTGTCATGCCCCATATGAGCGGCAAAGAACTCTCTGAGCGCGTGCGCTCGCTATTTCCGCTCACGAAAGTTCTCTTCACTTCCGCCTATACCGAGAATGCCATCGTCCATCAACGAGTTTTGAACAAGGGCGTGACTCTTCTCCAGAAGCCATTTACCCCTTCTGCCTTGGCGCACAAAGTGCGAGAGGTCTTGGACCAAAAAACTCCTCTTTGATGAAAACAATTTTACTCGTCGATGATGATAGCCAGCTACGGTTCGTTTTATGCGCGGCACTTGTTCGAAAGGGTTATCGCGTAATCGAAGCTACCTCTGGAACGGAGGCTTTAGAAATGGCTCGTCGGCATCTGCCGGACTTAATTTTAAGCGACATTCACATGCCGGGAGGAGATGGGTCCACTCTTCTCCAAAACATCCGCAGCGAGCCGGAGTTGCGCTCAAAACAGGTCGTTTTGATGACCGGCAGGCCCGATTTGGTGACGCCCCGCAAAGGCATGGAGGAAGGGGCGGACGACTTTCTGGTAAAACCGATCGAACTGAACGCACTCCTAACCTGCATGGAAGCCCGATTCAATCGTTCCTCGATCAGTTGGCGTGTGGAGGATCAGATGCTGGCCCAACTTCGCTCAGCGGTTCCGGTGAATCTGCCCCACGAGTTTTTCACGCCGATGGCGGGCATCATCGGCTTGACGGAGATTCTGCGCGGCGGGTCT
>Ga0209611_10009840_pt1 | contig 14310 bp, 9 predicted proteins | sample S1TSphgellanicum_3_FD_187693 | JGI IMG/M metagenome (GOLD analysis project Ga0209611, IMG submission 187693) | Host-associated microbial communities from peat moss isolated from Minnesota, USA - S1T2_Fc - Sphagnum magellanicum MG (SPAdes) (version 2) | ecosystem: Host-associated > Plants > Peat... | reverse complement strand
GTCAAGCCCCGTGAGACATTTGTAGGCCGGCCATAGGGACCCCTTTCTTGACATTAAGAGTAAGGATGTAGTTGCAGAATGACAAAATCAGCAGCAAGTGCAATTGGGTCTCAATTAAACACCAGGTGAGCCTGAATGGTCATCCCCAGCCCAGGAATATATCACGGTACGCGGCTGTTGAATCCGGTATGTGTGGCTCTTCCTCGGGAGGTTCACAGAGTTGTTTGGAATCTTATCATGATTCTTCGATGGCTTGCTCCACTATGTCTGTGGCTTTTGCATCTTTGTCAACTCTTTGCATGCGTTCACATTCACTAAGTCTATTTCGTCGTCACAGAACACACCTGCAGCATAAACAAACCAAAAAAAAAATCAAGTAATCGATGTCAAAATCTGCAAAAACGTATGTCAAGCGAAGTAGACAGACGAACGGCATGACAAACAGGAGCTTGAGCTCTTGGGGTGTGGAAGAGGTAAGATGATGGATCTAAAGAAATTGGGTGTTGCTGCAAAGTAACAGAACAGAGAGTGGTCTGGTTGCAGTGGCAAAGCTAACCCTGGATGGTGAACTTAGCCCCGGATGGTGAACTTAGCCCCGGATGGTGATAGCTTTTGGGAATAATTTTGTTGTTGTTGTTTGTGGCAATTCGCTGGTGGTGGTGGTGGTGCCTTCAACTTGGGCTTGTTTCGCAGCAGTGAGAGCTTGCTTCTTCATGAATGGAGCAAGCTCTTCCTAACTAAGTCCTTGTGGGAGCTTTGGGAGATTCTTGACATACTCAGGGAAGTTGAAAGGGATTTTTTTCCCTGTATAATGAATCCCTACATCGTAAGCCCTTGCAACTTCCTCTAGACTCTTGTAGGTTCCTAACCAAATATTGCGCTTGTGTGCGGTTGGGGGGATCTCAGTGACCCACTTGTTGAGCTCCGACCTGTGCCGCACTCCTCTGTACACTAAGACTTCCTGTTGTTGGAACTTGGAATTCAAGCTGCTGCCCCGTGATGATCTGCAATTCTTCACCTCAAAAAATGGTTGTTGCAACCTACCATGGCCAAGTCCAGTTCCTGATCTTTTGTCGTTGTTGTTGGAATTGGATACCTCCTCTTCCTCCTCCTAGGTTGTGCTGTAAGTAGTGCTACTCTCCCCCTTCATTTCTCGCTCGTACTGATCTATTAGTGACGAATTGAGATCGATTTCATGATTCTCTAAATCCTTATGCACTCTCCCAGCAGGTGGTGCTGGTGGTGATGATGATGTCTTGGTTCCCAAACTCAAGAAGTTTGTGCCCGTGAACCCATCATCAGTGGGCACTACAGAACATTTCTGAAACCACTGGAGGAGGCCAAAATGTATCTAAATAGGGACATGGATGGAGGGCCATTCCTGGTTTATTTCCTTCCCATTCTTGGTGGGCAGAAAGTTGCAGTGTCAAACTCAGTAGAAGGATGGTGTGCAGCCGGCAACCTCGGAGCTTCCAGGGTGTCGATTCGCATGGACGACCGGACAGATGGATAGAGGGACAACATGGACAAATGACGGGACGGGCGGATTCAGGGGAGGCTTCATTTCTCATCCCAACGTCCTTTATTATATATAATAATTAGGGAGTGGGTGCACCCAAAGTTGTTTTTATTGCCTCTTTCCATACGGAAGAGACTATGCAATATGTGTAGAATTTGAGGATAAAATTTTGGCTGACTCCTTAACCAATGTGTAGATGAGAAATGATTGTTGATGAATATAATTTTTCATATTTACTTATACATAACACTAAGTCATAGTAGGTTGTTAGGTAGGTGTATGTTTTCTGACTAGGATAAACATTGCCCAATACCCTAGTTCTTGTCACATTTTGAATCGTTGCAAGCTTGCAAAGAGCACCTCAAGGTATGGAGTTTGGTGTTGCTAGTTGTTCAATCTCGACATTTGGTAGATTGGTTTAAGATTCATATGTTTGTAAATCAATTTAGGATTTTAGGTTGCACCCATTATAGTATTAAGACATTGAGACTGTAGACTAGATTACAACAATAATCGAAGATGTTACCAAATTATTAATCCATACAAAATGGTTTTGAATGATAGATAATAGTACACCCATGTTTAAAGTTTCAAAGTTAGACATTTAATATATCTTGGGCAAAATAACGATAATGTGGTAGTAGTCATGTGCAAATGAATGTCTTGCAAGTTTGAAAGACTTATAACATTTTTTTAAAATAACCTATATGATTAAGCATTCTTGTTAGCTAATTTTTGGTTGGTTAGCAAGATGTGTAATCTTCTTTTTGAGAAAAATCAAATTTGTTTTGTCCCATTTTTAGTTAGGAATATACTTGTGCTCTCTATACAAGAATAATATCAACCATGGTTTTTAAGCATAGATCTTCAGTGGCTTGTGCAAGTTGAAATTACATTGTCTATGGATCAAACGATTTGGTGAGTTTGCATAACATTGATAACTTAAAAAACTTCTCCACACATTAAGCATTGTTAACTTGAATATGGCATTAATTCATTAATGATTCTCAACAAACTTGAGTGTTATGACATTCTTCAAAAGGTATTTCATCTTACAAATAAGAATAATAATTTCCATCCATGTGCCAAATAGAGCCTTGTAGTCAATAAACGAATAGTAAACAAGACTTGGACATTTGAAGCATATGTTCTAACCATGTGTGGTATATATGGCAAACAACCCTCAAGCTTCTAAAGTTGAAGGTTAAAATGGTGGAGTTTGCAATGCAACATTCTATTGAGGTTGGTGAAGGTCTTAAGATTCTTTTAATGATTATCCCCCTCCTTGATGTTCTCTCATGGACATCCTTGTGGATTTTATGGCCTACAATGCAATATGTTTTTTGGAAGATGTTTTTGATTGCACACCCACATTGAAGATACAATGCATCCATCATCTCCTAGCTTGGAATGCATTTATGTGACTATAATGAGAGCATCATGCCTAAACCCAACATTCATGACTATGACATTTTGCAACTATGTCCCAATCATTGTCATGTAATCAAAGTGCCATTTGTTGTAGTATGTGCATCATGATCAATCACCTTTTGTCATGGATGACATATTTGAGTAAAGTCATTTGTTTCTAATCATCAAATGACTACATGACTAAGGTAATAACTAATCAAGTAGCAAGTTCATGTGAACATTTATATTGTTATCTATGTGCACCAAATGTTTGGGTTAATAGGTATTACCATGTTTCATTATCTAAATATAGGTGTATGTGCCAACATGCTTATTATACTTCAAGATTTAAACACTCATAGTGTTATTCATCTTGTTCAAGCAAGTATTAAATTTATGAATTTCTTACAACTGTTGGGTTTCTTCAACCAAATTTAGATTGCAAATGAAGAACACAAAATCTCAAATTTCACAAAAGTTTTCCAAGTAACAAAGTTTAAGGTCATTACTAAAGAATATATTGTAGACCAAGATTGTAATGGGGAGTTTTTTCTTTCTTCATGTGGTCTTTTTCTTATTTAACATTGGTAATGAAAATTTTGATTTGTTTATAATTCTCATTTTGATTATAGGGTTTGAGAAATTATCACTAAGATTATTGTTCACACTCTTAACAAGTTTTTCCCTTGTAATTTCTATTTTAGAACCATATTTCTAATGGTTTTCGTCCTTCAATTTGAAAATGTGACTTTTAAAAGGCCATGGAATAAAAAGTTGTTATGAAACAATTAGGGTTATTTGTGGGAAATGAATTCAATAAGTATGAATTTGTTGTGCAAGTTTGCATGGATCATATGGTCATGGAGTTTTGGTCCAAAGGTCAAAATAAATACTAGTTTCATTCTATGATTGTCTATTTTGATTTTGGGGATAAAAGTTTGATTCATTCCTTAATCAATGTGGAAATGACAAGAGGTCATGGAATGTTATTTTCAAACTAATGTAATTTCATGTTTGGTTAGATGTAACCCTAAATAGGCTTAGGTTGTTAGGTAGTTGTCCAATGTGTTATTAAGATATACAATAGCCCCCAAGTTTTTGCGTCACCTTCTTTTTAATTGGGTTGACATGTATGAAAAATGTGAAAACACTAAGGTGTATGATGGTGTTGTTCCAACAACATAAGTTCATGTTGCCACCACATCATTCCACTTTGGTTTTGGCATGGAAATTTGTAGCTTTGTTATGGGAATTGAACATGATCTACCTCTTACTAGCATTTTGGGCACCACCACCACATAATAACCTTTTGCAAAAGATACATCCAAGACATCAAGCCATATTTCTCATGTTGATATCTCATAGCACTTTCCAATGAGCACCAAATATTAAAATGAACATTTGTCATAAGGCATGTGTGTCTATCTCACAAAGGAATAATTTCTTAGTGGTGTGGAGTCAAGACTTTATAAGATGAGTAACATCACACAAAACCTTTGTCCCGCTACTTAGATGTAGTTTCAAAAAACATAAATTCTGATTTGTTCATGGGCTTAAAGAGGAAATAACACATTCATTTGCCATGTCTATGTTTGGTGCAATAATTCAATTCAAAGAATAAGAGGAGGAATGTGTGTGTGGGAATTAAAATAGCCAATAATAGCAATGTGATCCTCACATGAGCAAAAATTAATGGAAAAGTTTAATACCAACATGTCAGTGAATTCCAACATTTCAATTTTGGTATTTTGCTCTTGTGATGCTGCTTTTATTCAATTCCAAAGTGTTTTTGTTCGTGTGTGAATTTTTCAAATGTTTAAGCAAGCATTCATAGGTAGTTTAAATTCCTTTTATAAGAACACATTTTGGGATTTGTAATTTCCCTTTATGATTATATATTAGTTAAAAAGAATATTTGTGACTAGTGACTATTAAGTTGTTAAACCCATGTCATTTCACCACTTTAGTTACAATGGACATGTAAAAAATAATTGTCTTATCAATTAATGATTTTTTATTTTGTTGTAATATTGAAATTCCATGTCATCATTGACCTTGGTTTGACATGCAAAGTGCATGTCATGTCAACCTAATCTAACTTAGGTAACCTAGGTAACTAGGTTAACCAAAAATCAAGTTAGCTTAATTAATATAAGTTATTTAACATGGGTTAGGTTGCTTAAATTAAAACAAACGTCGACCTCCTAGCCTAGGTAGCCTAGGTATCATAAATTACAAAAACAAGGAATTGAACCCTTCACCTCCATTTTGGGGTTGAAGTTTTCATTAGTTGCACTACCACATTTTTTGTTATTAATATTAAGCACAAAATTATAAAGATCAAAATTTTTAGCCTCAAATACTACTCTAGGTTGACTTAAGTCACCTACTTACTATATATCAGCCTAGCTTAAGTTAACTTAAGCTTCATTAGGCTAGAAATAAATTAATTTAGTTGAGCCTAGAAGTATTTAGGCTTTAAGTTAAATTTGTTAAGTTAAACATACATTAAATTAGGCTAAACCTAGGTTAATTTAAAATGGATTTAGACTAAATTAAGTTACTCTAGGTTAGACATAAACTAAATTAGTCTAAACATGGCTAAACATAATTATTTATAAGGCTAAAATTGGTTGAAAATTGTAAATGTCTGGCTAAATTAATATAATTTAGATTTAAAATAATGATTTAAGATAATCATGGCTAAACAATGATAAATTAAATTGAATTTGAACACTTAGGTTGTATTTGGCTAAATTTGGCAAAATTATAGTAAAGTTCATTATTGAAGCAATACACTATTAAATTTGGCCAAATTGTGATAAAATTATAACTAAACTAGGTTATTTAAACTAAATGGTTAATAAAATGAATGGTCCTAGCAAATTTTTTTCTTTTTAGTTATTTTTATTAGTTGTTAAAGATAATTTTTAGTCCTTAATCATGTTAGACATTGTAATTGCATAGGACAAGTTTTAAAAGACGTGTTGTGGCATTATGAACACTTTTGACCTATTAATAAATGTAATTTTATTAAAATTAATGTCATGAATCATAAAGTTGACTACTAAATGCTGAAGACATTCTTAGTCATTTCTTTAATTGTGTTGCACATTATAATTGCATAAGACAAGTTATAAAGATTTGTTTTGGCATTTTAAACATTTTTCACCAATTAATGAATGTAGTTTTATTGAAATTAATGTAATGATGTTGACTACTAATTATAACACCTTGTTGACACACGGCATGCCACATCATCATCATTAGAAATTGAAACATTATAAATTGTTATTAATCATAAAAGTAAATGGTATTTTTGCATAGTTAATTTTAAATCATTCAAATATATTAATTTAAATTCAATAATAATAATATATTGACCCAAAAATTGAACAAATTGTCATATTGACTATATTCACAAAACCATAATGTCATGGGGCATCTTGATGTCCTTTGCAACTACATAGTAATTTTTGTGACCAAGTAGTTATAAACATAATAAAAAAAGATAATAGTCAATTTTAAAATTTGTCACAAAACTCAAGATGCGTTATTGTGTGCGTTGTTGTTGTTAATTCAAATCATTGGAAAAAATTTTAAAAATTTCCCACATGTACAAGGAATCAAGTTTTTGTATATGTGTATTTGGAACATAGCTTGATAAATATAGACAACATGCAACTAGGTTGTGTCCTCCTCTCATTGTTACATTAATTTTTGGGCAAATGGGGTGATTGAAGTCAAGTAACTCTATAACCTAGTTTGTGTTTACTAGCATGATCTCCATCTAAAAGTTGTTAGTCGAGTTCAACAAGTTTCTAGATGTGCCCAAACTTTTCCTTGGGCTTCGAAATGTTTAGATTTGTTTGGTCCTTTGAGACAACAAGCTCTTTAGAAGCCCATTTGTGATGAAAGATAAGTTCTTGATACATCTTATTGTTTTTGTAGATTATTACAACTATAGGATTTGCAATCTTCAACACATGGGACTAAATTGGTCAAACGCCCATTGAAATTAGGAAAGAGGATAAACTATAAGCAATCACAAAATTTTTAGAAATTCTAAATTTGGGCTTAGTTGGGTTTAATCAAAACACTAAATGTTAACAGTTGTTGTGAAGTTCACATGTGATAGAAAACTCATAGAATATGTTGGTAGGTCCTAGTGTTGGAAGAACTAGCCATTATCATACTTGAATGCGATCATGCAATTAAAACAAAAGGAAGGTGATGCAATCAAGAATATTGACAATTGTATTCATGTCCTCATGCATTAGTTTTTTAGGAACATCCAAGCATCAATGTTTTGTGGTGAGGGTTAATGGTTAGGTTGTGAGTCATTGTGGGTTCAAATCCTACTAAATACATAGTTAATTTCACCTATCCCATTTCTTTAAAAAGCACATTAGGTGAATTAGTCATTTAAAATTTGGGGACTTTGTTCTCTTTGCAGGAATCATTGGTTGCAAAATCCTCGAAATATTGCACATCTTTGGTGGTTTAATTGTGAGATATGACAAAATTGTTTCATTGATAGCCATAATGTTCAAAGCTTAAAGTGATGCACAACTATGTCTATTAGTATGAACTTTCACTTGTTATCTTGTGACACACATGAAAATTACACTTGATGTTTTGTTTGTTGCAAGGTTTCACATATGCCTTTGTGGAGAGCATGTTGAAGGCATCAAGATTTCATATTGGGCTCTTCACATCTCCACACCTTTTTGATGTTAGGGAATGCTTTTATTTCAACATTGGTCAAGTTGTCTCAACTAAATGTGTAGTCATTTTGAAACTTTTTTCATGGCTATAAATAAATTATAATAATCAAGGTATATTGAGAAGAAGGTTTATTTAAATTTAATAATATTACAAATATTTTTAAATGAGCTATTAAGTAATCACAACATGCATTTCAAGTTTGCATTTATGACCAAATTCCAAATAAATGTTCAAAGAACATATATCTACAATGTTATGTTCTCTTGGTAATTATGTAGACTCTACCCATAGGTTGCAAAGGAAGGTAGGTTAGATGTTCGGTTGTAAACCTTAATCTTTATTATTTTTCTTTCCTTTGATTTTTTACATGACTTTCATGTTATTGGAAGATTTTTTTGAAATATTGTTGCAAAGGCATTATGATGAATGTACAATGCCTTCTTCATGTTTTATATATTCTCCACGACTTTTCTTTCATGTTGTAGAATGCAACAATCCTTTAAGCCACAAAATGCACTATACATTTGAACTTGTTGAAAGGTTTTGAGAGCATATAATCAAACAATCTCTTACCTCCAAGATTTGGTCCATCTTGTTTTCATGTTAATGGTTTTTACATTGATTTTTTTTGTTAGCAAAGCAATTGATTTCCTTTTTAAATCTTTTTCATTGTTTTTTTAAATTGAAATACCTAAAATTAGTGGTCATTGGACAATAAGGATTCAACTTCACTTGTGGTTTGCCATTGCAAAATGCATGTAATGTAGATTTGATTTTCCAATTATTCCTTTTAGATTATGTTTTTTTTTGCATTATAGAATCCTAAAACATGCCTTGCTTAGATTTGTGCAAGTTTGTAAGAAGTGTGATGGAGAGTAATAAACTTCCTTTTGTGTCATAAAGGAAATTTATTTGGTCATTCAAGCAAAAGACCTAAAGAGATGAAGAAAGTGGGTGAGGAGCCCATCCACATGAGCATCAAAGGTCCGTACTTCTCGTGTAAGCATCTAAATGTCCAATGCACAACTTTTTGAAAATCCATCAAGAAGAGAAAACCATACATTGCCGACTATGGCTTTGGTCTTCAAAGTAGTTGTTGCAACTTTAACTTTATCTTCCAACTAGCCTTGTTACAAGTCTAGTCCACTTCACAAATCACTAATTAACCATTACCAAAACCATGATATGTATTTGTTCTTTAAACTTTAGAATTTTGATGCTTTGTAATATAAATTGCAAATAAGTGTTTCAGTTCATTTGTTTAGTGTTGCATTTATTTTTGGCAATGTTTGATTTTTAGAGTTGAATTTTATCACCTTTGTCCAATGTTTGTCATTTAACAACTCTTGATCTAGCATAAATTTTATTTCTATTTGTTAATGTTTGCCTTTCAAATTCTTTTGCTAAAGGTTGGTAAAAAAACCAAAGAACATTTTCCCTTAATTTTTCCATTTCCATAGCTACTAAATATCAAATACTCTTTTCAATTCATTAGTGAGACCTTAGTCCACCTCCCCAATCAGAACCTTTTAATTTCAATTTGGACTATTTTCTTTCGAATTTACCTTTCTTTTCCATTTTTATAGTTGAATTTATTTTTCAATTTACAAGTTATGTTTTGCTTGATAATTTTTTTGTATCTCGTACTTGGAATTTTAGTCAAGAAAATTCAATTTGTAGGTTTCGAATTTCAATCACTTTTGTTTGGCTTATTTACTTAAAATTTGTAATTATGGTTCATTTCTTTCATCAGACAACTAAAGAAATTAGTTGAAGGGCTTGTTGAATGAACCTATACATATAGTAGGTTCACAAACCTAATCGACCACATAGAACTTGAATATAAAGAAATTTGAATTTCATCAAAATCCAATGGAATATAACTCACAACAAAATCATGTTTGGTCAAACAATTCATTTGAACAATGCCAATAAATAGGAATTGAATATGATGAATGGATAAATCAATTTGAACAATGCACATATTAGACATGATGAAAAAAAATTCAAAACTCTTTGGAAAGATAAAAAATAGTTTAATAATGCATTCAAATTAGCATAATCATGTCACATGGTTAATTATCTTTCATGGACCTTACAATAAAGTGTAGAACCTTTACATGATGAACTATTTGTTTTGCATAATTAAGGAGCCACCTTGGTTGGCTCATCATCATTAATTAGAACTTTTGAAACATTGGGCAACCCCCATTAAAAGCATCTTCGTGACCCCCATTCCCCAAAATAAAAACATAATTGCTTCCATGTAACATACCACTTTAATTCCCATGATGAGATTATCAAGGAGCTAATATATGGGTTGTTTTCCATAATTTATCATATGGTCATCTATGTGTTAGATTCCACGTGATATATTTGTCGTGAACATTTCAAAATTTTGGGATTCTAAAGAATTGAAAGTGGTTGAGATAATTTTTGGAACTATTTCATCCTTCTCTTTTTGTTGGATCTCCAAAAAAAACAATGTGAGGAAGTTGGCAAAAATCATCATTGATAATAAGATTTGTACAAGATTCCATTTCACAAGGAACAAAATAGAGCAAAAAAGAAGAGACATAAAAGCTTGCAACATTAAGCCTAGGCACATGATAAAAAATAGTTGGCAAATAACCAAACATTTGTTGGCTAACAATTTGTTAGTGCCCCCCCAACTTATTAGGCAAACTATTAGCCACCAATTGGGCACATGGGTAACAAAACATTTGCTAGTTAATAAAAAGTTGCCAACTTTGACTATTGAAAAAACTTATATTCTTAACTTTCTACTAAGTTCTAGCACACAAGTGTGAGGCAAGTGTATGAGTTCTTTTTTGAATTTTCAATGAAACAATACTAGGTTTGTTTTCCATTTAACTTTTGATTTTTGACTACATATTTTCCAATTTTCAAGCTCTTTAGGCTAATTTGTAATGCATTATTTTTTTTAAAATTCATTTTCCAACATGAGGTTTTTGAAGTTGTTTTCCTCAACTTTGTGAATTTTCAAGTTTTTTTTTTTTTTTTTGACGTTTGTGTTAAAGATGGAACACACTTTACTTAGGAGGGTTGTGATTCCTTGGATGTTCCTTTTCATTACATTGGGGTATTGTGCAATTTTCAAATCAAAAGTGCATGATTTTCTTTTGAATTAACTTCCACTAAGGATGCATGTGTTATCAATTTTGTGCGCAATTTTTAATAGGGAAAAACAATGAATTCGATATCATATATGGTGGAAAAAGCCTAGGCAACATGTTCAATGGGATTTTGTGAAAAATATTATGTGGCTACAACATTAGAAATGAAAAATAAAAGTTCAATTATACTACATTTAATGATTTTTAAGGCATTTAATAATTTAGTATTAAAGTTGACACTATTTCTTCAATCCCAATGTATGGATTTTGTTAGACCACAATTAGAGATCAAAATAATTATAGCAATTTGTGTTATACATGTTTGCTCGTGGAATCAATGCCACACACATGGTTGACTGATTTAATGTAAGGGTTTATACCATAAGGAAATACATTGACATAGTCTATGATATTTTATGAGATAAAGACAAGTTATTTAACAAGTATATTTATATTATGTTTGGGACCAACTATAGCAAATTATTAATCATTTCTAGGATTTCACAAGATTGCCTAATATTTGTGGAGTTGCTAATGGTACTCACATACCATTAGTTTATTTTCCTTATAAAAGAATGGCATTTGTATTGAGTGATTTTTTAATAGAAACAAGTTTCATAACATTGTAATGTAAGTAGTTTGTGATGTAGACAAATTATTTTGGAATGTATGTGTTGGCAAACTTAGCAAAGTCTATAATGGAGGGAAATTCAAGTTGTCTAGTATTTATGCATAATTGAGGAATTATGAAATTTTACAAGAGCTAGTGGTGGTTGTTAAAGGTATGAGGTGCACATCTTATAAGGTGGTTGCGAGGTAGGGTGGTTCACTTTTTACATTGCAATTTAGTTTTTTGCAGAATGGTGTGCATTTACATGCTATTAACATGACATAAAAACAATAATTTTCCAATTTTGTGACTAGATTTAAATTTTTAACTTGAAGAAGAAAACATTTATAAAAGAAAATTGTAACATATATACACCAAATATATAGTAATGGACTTTTGAAGTTGAAAAATATGGATTGGTTTATTGTTTGTGCCTTTATATACATGCATTTTTGTGTATGAATTTTATTTGGGATATATTATAGGGTTTCAATATATGATATGTTAAAACAAAAAGAACATATGTGCAGAAAAACTATTAGTTAAAAATTAAACAAAAAAAAGTTATGGATTTTTGAATGGCCTAAAATGAGCCATATTTTCATAAGTCCATATCATAATCATTTTTGAGTGGATTTCTATTATTATTCTTTAACATGTACATTAAAGAAATGTTGAGAATGGCTTATTTTCATATGGGCTTTTTAGTTCGTTAACCACCATGTAATTCCTCACTAAATTAATGATATCAAAATAGATTACCATTTTAACACTACCGTATGAATTTTTAGGGAGTGGAGCATCCACCAAAAATGAGCCACCTTACAATGCATACACCTTATATCATCAATGATGATGCATGCCCAATTTGATCATATTTGCAAAAAAAAATTTAAAACTTATAATCTAGATGATGTGGATACAATAAAATGTGATTATAGTATGAATTTAGGGAAAGTAGTAATTGAAAATGCCTTTGGATCTTCATAAAACATGTGGTATATACTAAGGCATTTTAACTCAAAAGTTCATAAAGCCCTAAAAGTTTGTTGTTGTTTGTGTTTTACATAATTCCTACATAGATTGTCAAGTGCACTTGAGCCAAGGATTCCAAATGTAATAGCTCCTTTGGATAATTTTCAAGGATTTGGAAATAGATTACCAACCTTTAGAGTAGTAAAAATTCCAAGGTAAAAGGAAAAAAAAAAAATGAAATTTTGTTTAAGCAATATTTGATCAACAACCCAAAATATGTTAATGATATTACATTGAATTGAATGTGCATTCAATTCAATGTATTCAACTCAATGTCTAATTAATTTGCAATTTTGTGTTCTTGGACAAATGCATGTAGGGTGTTGCTTTTGTTATCAAAACTTCATTCAATAAATTACGACATACCTATCCTATTATATATACACATGAACAAATTGAACCAATGATTGGAAAAAAAATGTAAACTACAACACCAAGGTGGTTGTAAAATCTTATTCATTGACTATTGGCACATATTTAAACACACACCCATTGTCAAACAAAGTGTCAAAATAAACACTTTTTTTGTAGAAGTTAATGCATATGTGTAATTAACATCACAATGGAGCTATTGATTATTGAAAATAAAAAGGTACCAAAATAAGTCAAAGGTTTTTAATCTTCCTAAAAGAGGTTTTATGCTTATAATCAAGGCCATATTTTTACACTCACTTTTACAATAGGTGGATTTCTAATTGTTAGAAGACAAAGTGTAATTTCTTGTGCAAAATACTTGTAACAAAAAAAAGAGACACATAATCCATTGAATGTAAATTCCACAATCATAGAATGTAATGTGATTTCATAGAGAAACATACATATGAAGTGTAATTTCACAAAAAGAAACACACAATCAAACATATTTGGCTTCTTTTACTTGCATGGCCAAACAATTCCAATGTTTTTTATTCCTTTACAAAGTACAAGTTGCACAACAAATATAGAGTAAATCAAATGTAATAACTATGAATTACTATCATCTTTAGGTATTTTAAGTTTCAGAGCTTTTACAAATAGAATTGTCATTTGTAATTGGCCTTGCAATGTTGTATTATCATCTTTTACTTTCCCATTGAATTTGAAAATTTTAAAATATCATCTCGATCTTCAATTTTTCTAAATCTTTGACACCATCTCCAATTTTTTTAATGACATTTATAATTAGACATGAGCTTGCATTTAACTTTATTTTTCCTTTTCAATTTTTTTTATTTGTTTTGCCTTATAAACCATGCAACTTACAAGCCTTGGTTTAAAAAATATTTAAACATATAGATGAAGCGTGAGCCTCCTTTTCATTTTTAGGATTAAAAATAAAGGTTTGGCATGTTGGATTATAGTATTATTGGGTGCTAGGGATCACATCTTCATTTGGGTGAAATCATGGTCAAAGGACTCAAGGGCGCCAAAATAAAACCCCATTTTCAAGGATTACACATGACATGTGTCATTTTTGTGTTGGTTTATATTTTATAATTTTGTATTTCGGATACCCCATTTAACATTACATTTTAAATACAATTTGATTTTATATCATGTATATTATGCATTCATGCCCTCTATCACATATGTATGAACAACTTTTGTTAAAACCACATTTTCAAAACCCATAATTTTTAAGGTCAAAAACACTTTTGAACCAAATGCACACAAATGGGTTATAAAAGAAAATCATCAATTCAATTCCTTTTGCCCTTTTAATCATCAGTGTTAAAATCCTTTCCAATTTTCAAAAGGAATGGTGCACATTTGGTAGAAAAAATGGATGTTTGAAAAAAATAAAGATTATCCATTTTTGAGGTTTGTGCTTTGAACATGCAAAAACATTTTTTATTTGTGTCAAGCTTTGAGCATGTAAATTTTGCAATTAA